>ENA-OPZD01000285-OPZD01000285.1-human-gut-metagenome-genome-assembly--contig:-NODE-285-length-14831-cov-2.873640_pt1 | contig 14831 bp, 22 predicted proteins | sample MGYA00242479_ERZ504495 | MGnify/ENA primary metagenome ERZ504495 (study PRJEB26092, sample SAMD00036286) | human gut metagenome | host: Homo sapiens | study: EMG produced TPA metagenomics assembly of... | reverse complement strand
CTGCTGTTGCACAGAAGGAAGTGATGCCGCTTACCAGTCTTGTCTCATATCCATCTGCTTCTACTCTCTTCTGCACATATGAAAATGTTGAATAGATAGTCGGATCTCCAAGTGTCAGAAATACTACATTCTTACCTGTATCAAGTGCTGCTTCCAGCGCCTTGGCTCCTTTTTCATGGTTCAGTTCCAGTTCTGCCTTATCGTGTGTCATTGGCATATAGATTGGCAGGAGTTCTTTGTCTGCAAGCTCAGGTACTGCCTGTACTGCGATCTTATATGCAACTGTTTCACGCACCTCTGCGCCCGGTACTGCAATAATATCATTCTCTTTGATCAGGCGCACTGCCTTTAATGTCATAAGTTCCGGATCTCCGGGGCCAACTCCTACTCCGTATAAAATTCCTCTCATTACCATATCCTCCTGTGATTTGCATATACATTTTTATGATATCAGAATTGCAGGAGCTGCTTCGCAGCAAAGCAATTCACAGATATTCATTTATTGTGCTCACTGTTCACTACGTTCTCAATGATGTTGCGTGCGGACAGCACCTTTTATTATACTAAAACAGGATAACTTTTTCAACAAAGTATTGACAATTAATTTCAATTGTGGGATGATGAAAATTATCGAATTTAAGTGAGGAAAGAAATATGAGAAAGATTTTTTCAGTTCTGGCAACTTTGATCTGCTGTCTGTCAGTATGGACTTCTGTTCCTGCTGCACAGGCTTTCACTCTTGATAAAGAAGATGGGGAGTATTCCATCCAGGTAGAACTGGAGGGAGGAAGCGGCAAAGCCAGTGTCACTTCACCGACTTTGATCACTGTGAAAACGGTGAAGTAACTGCCGATATCCAGTGGAGCAGTTCTAATTATGACTACATGATCGTTGACGGTAAAAAATATCTCCCTGTCAATGAGGAAGGAACGAATTCTGAATTCCAGATCCCGGTTACCATTATGGATGAGAGCATGCCGGTAATCGCAGACACTACCGCCATGGGTACCCCTCATGAGATCAATTATACCCTGACTTTCTATTCCGATTCCATCGGTTCCAAAAGCCAGATGCCGCAGGAAGCAGCGAAACGTGTTGTTGCTGTTGCACTTGTTATTATCATAGGCGGCGGGATTCTGAATTATTTCGTAAACAAGAGAAACCGATGCTGAACCAGGCAGACACCTGCATCTCAGTTCGGTTAAGAAACACAAAAAAGCTGCCATACGGCAGCTTTTTTGTATTCTATATCTTTATTCAGCCATCTCCACTTCCAACACATAGTCTACAGGATCCGGCAGTACAGGATCCGGACCAAGGTCAACAAATGCGATATCCGGATAATCGCTGTGCACCCATAAAGTAGAAATTGGCACTTCATGTCCGTCATCCAAGGCACGTACTTTCACAATCTTATTCTTATCAAATCCAATCAGCGGCAGTGGTCCTAATGTATTCTCATAAATATGGACATAATACTTGTTTCCATTTCTGGTGATACGTCCGTAATCCGGTTTCGGGATATCTGCTGCCGGAGCGCATCCATAGATACTGTCATGGTTCTTATCCATCCAGCGTCCGATTTCCGCCAGGATCGCGGAGGATTCTTTCGGGAATTTACCTTTCGCATCAGGTCCTACATTCAGGATCATATTTCCACCTTTGGAAACACACTCTACCAGCTTCTTGATCAGCATGGAAGCAGGTTTGTAATAGTGGTCATTTGCACAGTAGCCCCAGTTATTGTTCATGGTGAAGCATGCTTCCCATACCATCGGATTTCCTTCTTTGTCGCAGATTCCTTCCGGCGGGATGATCTGTTCCGGCTTATAAAATCGCCATGATACGGTGTCGGATCGCATTCATACAGAGATCCTCTTCCCTCACCACTGACTTCCAGACGGTTATCAATGATGATTCCCGGCTGTAATCTGCGGACCATATCTATCAGTCTGGTTGCTCCCCATTTCTCGCCTCGCATATCGTCATAGGAAAAGTCAAACCACATAATATCGATTTTTCCATAATTTGTGCAGACCTCTTCCACCTGATTGTACATATACTCTATATAACGAGAAAAAATCTCTGTTTTCATTACTGCATTCCGGATGGTTTCTCATAGGATGGATGCGGTCTCCGTAATGAGGATAGTCCGGATGATGCCAGTCAAGTAAGGTGAAATACAGACCGACTTTCAGACCTTCTTCGCGAAGAGCTTCCACATATTCTTTGATCAGATCTCTTCCTGCAGGTGTATTGGTAACTTTATAATCTGTGTATTTACTGTCAAATAAACAGAAACCATCATTGGTGTTTTGCAGTCAGAACCACATATTTCATACCTGCTGCCTTTGCCTCTTTTGCCCACTGTTTTCGGATTATAGTCTCTGGCATCAAATTCTTTCATAAACGGAAGGTATTCTTCCTCAGGCATCTCCTCTGTACTGCGTACCCATTCTCCTCTTGCAGGAATAGAATATAATCCCCAGTGGATAAACATTCCGAAACGGGCATCCTTGATACCATTTCATACGTTCTTCATATTCTTTTCTGTTAAAACTGATACATGATTTTTTTATCTCCTTTATGTAAATGCAAATTCAATATCCAATCCTTTACATCTATACAATAATGTAATCCGGCAATACCAGAAGATGCTCACAGGTGTCATCTCCGGGGCATCTTATTTATCGCTCTGTTACATTAATCTAAGCAACATATCCCCGGTTCCTACATTGTAACCGCTGGTCGCATAAATCCCATTCAGACTTCCGTTCGTCACAATGATCAGCGGAAGTTTGTCCGGATCTACATACATGCGTCTTCCCAGAGTATTGATAATCTCTGAGAAATCATCATAATAAATCTGAATATTTTTTAACTTTGCAAGTGCTTTGGACAGTGTCGGTGTCTCCAGTGCTTCTTTACTTCTCACTACAAAAATAATCTGCTCTGCATATCCTGCGAAAGCCTCTTCCTGCTCCATCATTTCATTTAAGATATGCTCAGTAGGCTCTTTTTCTTCTTCCAGAAACATCAGGATATGTTTTCCGTCTGCTGTAAGGTCAGATGCTTTCACCTCTGTACCATCCTCAGTTTTCAGCATAAATTCCGGCATGGAAATATTCTCCAGCATATCCTCCAGATCTGCTTCCCTGAGTACCAGCTCGATCTCCTTTGTCTCTCCGGGCTGAATTTCAAAATGATATTCATTTGCAAACATATTTCCATTTGGAAGTCTGTTTGAAGTAAGGATCCTGTAGTTTCCGGATTCCAACGGCAGATTCAGGATCTGATCTTCGAAATTCTCTGCTCCCAGTTTCAGTGATGTATATCTTCCATTCTCCAGTTTTGCAATACTCCAGTTCTGGAAATATTTCCACTGTACAGTCTCTCCTGCTTTCAGGATCAGAGTACAGTTCTTCTCTGTTCTTGCAAGCACAGGAACGAATCTTCCGTTTTCCATATATTCCATAGAACGATCATGTGGATTCAGTCTTGCCGCTACTCCAAGGGTTCTCGCTATTGCAACAAACAGGATTTTCTTTGACAGGAAGCTTCCTGTACAGGTCCTTATGCATCCTGCCGGTGTTGTGATCACACTGGAACGCTCTTTCTCCGGTCTGGAAACAATTGCCTTCTCGATCAGATTCCAGATTCTGGACGGATCATCTCTCAGCTCCTGTTTCTCAGCTCTGGAAAATGCTTCTTAATCTCTCTTCTGTATTTCTGAAGAACTTCATCATCTACTCTTGGATTTAACACATAAGATACAAAGGTATCCTTTTTCATCATACCATGATATGGGATTGCCAGCTCCAGGTGTTCCTCCAGAACGTCACTGATACAGTCAGTTCTGTCTTTCTCTGTGAGAACCCTCAGGAGATCTTCTCTGTATGAGGCAGCAATGGCTTCTTCTATCCTGTTTACCTTTTTTTCCAGGAAACGTTCACATTCCGGATTTGACCAGTTTCTTACTTTCTGCTCTCTGTGTGCATTGGCTGCTGTCAGACGCTTATTTCCCTTCGCCTTCTGTTCTAAAGTCGGCATGTCTGTGTTTACAGGTGCATCATGAGGAGCAAATATATCTGCTGCTGTCCACTTTTCTGATTCGCCGTCATTTCTTTTATCCTGCGATACCAGACAAAGTTCACAGTTATCTTCTTTCTCAGTGTTCATAACTGTTTCCGCATAGAACCACTCGCCGTCAGAACACATTCTTGCGGAAATATGCAGACTCCCAAGTCCTGTTGTCAGTCTGGCGGTTCCCTTACTGTCTGTTTTCTTCTCTGCGATCGGTGCATACTCTGAATAGTTCAGCACCTCAAAGGAAACCTCAGCTCCCTCTGAGGGTAACCCCTGCGCATCCTTTACTGTTACTGTAATTTCTTTGGTTACTGCATACCTCTTCAATTCATTCAGCATGGTCACCATACCATCTGTGCCGATCACCTCACCTTCCGGGATTTTGGTGTCAAACACACGTGAATGGATCATCATTGCTCTGGAAGAAGCGTTTGTAAACCATCCTTTATTCAGGATTTCTTCGGGCTCACAGGCTCCGAGGAAGTACCATTTGCCGTCACACCAGATCTCTACCCAGGCGTGATTGTCATCGCAGTGAGACCACTTCGGCGCATATACCTGACGGGCAGGTACGCCTACGCTTCGCAGTGCATTTACAGTGAATACAGACTCTTCACCACATCTGCCATTTCCTCTGCGGTATACAGAAATCGCAGATAAAGTACGGTCATCTGTACAATGATAAGTAGCTTCTTCGGCACACCAGTAATTCACTTCTAACGCTGCTTCTCTGAAGTTCATTCCCTGTATTCTGCTTCCGATTTCTGCGCGGAAATAAGTTCTGCACTGTGCGATCTCCTCCTCATTTACTCTGTGAAACAGCACATAATTCAGGAAGATTTCTTCAGGAAGGTCTGCGACCTGCGGATTCTCTTTCCAGAGCCTCACACCATTCTCCGCATAGTCCAGAAATACTTCAAACGGATAATTGCCAATGTCACTGTACGGCATAAACGCATATAAATATTTACATGCAAGTGCCACTTCCTCTGTACATTTCTGTAATTTTTCGTCTACAGGCGCAAAAACCCGGGGCAGGTTCTTTGCCTGCTCCAGGTAGTTCTCTTCAATTCGGCCCCTGTTCTCTTTTAAAAAAACTCTCGGTTCTGCCATTATAATTCCTCCAGAACTTTCTTTGCGGCACGGATATTATCTACATCCGTACGCCATATCTCATATTCGCTCAGCATCGGAAGTCCCATATTGACTCCATCCTTGCGAAACTGCATCTCACTGTCAATGACTCTCTTTCCGGTCATATGATAAGCCCTGACTCCTGTAAGCGGATAAAGCTGGCGGATCACTTCTGCTCCCACGCCGCTTCCTGCCTGGATTGTGATACGTCCCTGACTCTTCTCTACCAGTTCCTTCAGCAGATCTGCCCCCTGCAGACATACATTACGCTGACCTGAAGTAAGGATCGTATTGATTCCCAGTGAGATTGCCTGTTCCATTGTTTCTATTGGATCCACACATACATCAAAAGCTCTGTGAAGAGTCACCGACATATCCCCTGCCGCCTCCATCAGCTCTTTCATCTGTTCCATGTTTAATGTGCCATCCGGCTTCAGCACCCCAAATACAACACCTTCGGCACCCATTTTCCTGAAATCTTCCACTGCATGCTTTATCATGAAATTCTGCATCTGTATAGCAGAAATCTCCAAAACGCGGACGGATCAGAGCATGGATCCTGATATCCGAACGCTTTCTTATTTCATCAAAAGCCACGGTCCCGGAGTGGTTCCGCCGATGATCAGGTTACCGCAAAGTTCCAGTCTGTCTGCGCCTCCTTCAACCGCTGCCATAGCAGATTCTACAGAATCTACACAGGCTTCCAAAATATATTCTTTCACGTACTTGCCTCCATCTTTTTTCATTTAAGCCAGACAGATCATCCTTTCTGCTGACTGATTTAACCAGATCAGATAAGTCCCCCGAAGACTTACCTGCATCAGAACAATTTCACCCCGGCTCTCTCCAGTGTACTCACGATCGTATCATCTGGAAATTCATCCGTAACAATTCCGCTGATATCATCGAAGTATGCATATTTATAGGAATCATTGAAATAGAATTTATCCCTTTCCATAACAACATATTTATGTCTGCTGCTGTGCACGGCTGCTTTCTTTGTCAATCCGTCCTCTACCCCCAATGTAGTAATTGCACAATCAGTCATATCCACACCGCAGCTTCCTATAAATGCACGGTCAAAGCTATACTGTTTGATCACTTCTATCGTTGCAGCTCCCATAAATCCGTTTACTGTCTGGTACATTGTTCCCCCTGTACCGATTGCGGTAATGGATGGATTTGTGGCAAGGATCTGCAGGATATCTATCATATTGCTCACCACTACCACACGCATATTTGACGTGGCAAGAAGCTTTGCCAGCTCGATATTTGTGGTAGAAATATCAAGGAAAATCGTTTCGTTATTCTTAATCAGTTTAAATGCTTTGGCTGCAATTGTTCTCTTTTTGTCAAGGTTAAACTGGCGTCTGTCTACTACGTCTCTCTTCAGCGGATAATCCTGTGAAAGGATTGCACCGCCGTAGGTTCTCTTTAACTTACCGGCGTTTTCAAGAATCTTAAGATCTTTTCGGATACAGTCTTCTGTGACCTGAAAGATTTCACTCAATTCCTTAACCTTGACTTTTCCGTTTTCACGAAGGCATTTCTCTATTGCGCTTTGTCTTTCCTCAGTAAACATAGCCCCTCTTTCCTCATCCATTCATAATGACCTGTATCTCTCAGTGAATCCTGTTTTCTTCACTGTTCATCTTCAGGTGTAATATTGTTATTTCGGAATTCCTATTCTGTAAGTTCCGGATAATGACATTTTACAATATGACCCGGTGCAATTTCAACAGGTGTCGGCACCTGTGTCTTACATTTTTCTGTACAATGTGGGCAACGTGTATGGAACAGGCATCCACTTGGCGGATTACTCGGACTTGGAAGATCACCTTTTAAGGTAATACGCTCTTTCTTCACTTCTGGATCCGGGATCGGAACTGCGGAGAGAAGTGCTCTTGTATATGGATGTCTCGGGTTTGCATACAGTTCTTTCTTCGGAGCTGTCTCTACGATCGTACCAAGATACATAACACCAATCCTGTCTGAAATCATCTCAACGACACTCAGGTCATGGGAAATGAACAGATAGGTAAGATTAAAGTCTTTCTGTAACTGCTGCAGAAGATTTAATACCTGCGCCTGGATAGAAACATCCAGCGCTGATACCGGCTCATCTGCGATGATAAGCTTTGGCTGTACAGTCAGTGCTCTGGCAATTCCGATACGCTGACGCTGACCACCGGAAAATTCATGTGGGTAACGTTCTCCATGAGACGGGCTTAATCCTACAGTGCCGAGAAGTTCATGTACTTTCTTAAGGCGCTCTCCTGCACTCATATTTGTGTGAATCAGAAGTGGCTCACCGATGAGATCCTGAACTTTCATTCTCGGATTCAGGGAACCGTATGGATCCTGGAAAACCATCTGGATATCTGAACGTAACGGGCGCATTTCTTTCTCTGAAAGTTTGGAGATTTCTTTTTCCCTCAAACCAGATTTCACCGGAGTCAGGTGTGATCAGATGATCGATCAGTTTACCTGTCGTGGATTTACCACAGCCGGACTCGCCTACCAGCGAAAAAGTTTCACCCGGATAAATATCAAAAGATACGTCATTTACCGCATGGACAAATTTCTTCTTGCTGAACATTCCTCCGTTTGCCTGGAATGTTTTCTTCATATTCTTTACTGATAATAACGGCTCGCTCACAGGTTACGCCTCCTTTCCGATTTTGTTGAGCAGATGGCATCTGCATTTTCTGGTTCCTGCTTCGTTGATATCTGCAAGCTCCGGTTCCTGCTGATGGCAGATATCCATTGCATATTTACATCTCGGTGCAAACTTACATCCTTTCGGCATTACGGACAGATCCGGTACGCTTCCCGGGATGGACGGAAGAGATTCCACACCGCTTCCAAGTTTCGGTACAGAACCGATCAGCCCCTGTGTATATGGATGTTTCGGATCTGCAAAAAGTTCCTGCACAGGCGCTTCTTCTACGATTCGACCTGCATACATAACAACAACTCTGGAACACATTTCTGCCACAACACCAAGGTCATGTGTGATCATCAGAATACCTGTGTTTTTCTTTGCCCTGATGTCCTCCATCAGTTCGAGAATCTGAGCCTGAATGGTAACGTCAAGCGCTGTCGTCGGCTCATCTGCGATCAGAAGCTCCGGCTCACAGGACATTGCCATAGCAATCATAACACGCTGGCACATACCGCCTGAAAGCTGGTGCGGATAACTCTTTAATGTCATATCCGGTTCAGGGATACCTACTGATTTCAGTACTTCGAATGCTCTGTTGTGCGCTTCTTCTTTTGAAAAATTGTTATGGAGCAGGATTGCTTCTGTCAACTGTTTCTCAATTCTCATACATGGGTTCAGAGAGTTCATCGGCTCCTGAAAGATCATGGCAACTTCACGTCCTCTGATCTTTCTCATGCCTTTTTTATCTTCTTTGAGAAGATCCTTGCCATTAAGCAGGATCTCACCGTTGGAAATCTTACTGTTTCGTGCCAGAAGTTTCATAATGGAGAGGGAAGTTACGGATTTACCGCATCCGGACTCTCCTACCAGACCAAGAATCTCACCCGGCTGAATGGAGAAACTTACATTATTAACTGCTGTCACCCATGTTTTATCTCTTTTAAACTCCGTACGGAGGTTCTTTACTTCTAATAATTTTTCTGCCATGGTTTCTTCCTCCTAGTTCATCTTTGGATCCAGGGTATCTCTGAGACCGTCGCCCAGCAGGTTGAATGCCAGAACTGTAAGGAAGATCAGAATACCAGGGAACAGTACCATGTGAGGAGCTGTGTTCAGATAGTTACGTCCTGTGGAAAGCATGGAACCCCAGTCAGGCTCTGTAACGTTTGCACCGAATCCCAGGAAGCTTAAGGATGATGCAGCAAGGATCGCAGTACCTACACGCATGGTAAAGTTAACGATCATGGACTGAATCGTACCAGGGAAAATATGTACAAACAGGATTCTTGTGTTTGAGCATCCCAGGGAACGGGCAACCTCTACATAAGGAGCCTGCTTTACGGAAATCGTCGCGCTTCGTATGATTCGTGCGAAGGACGGCACTGTAAATACCGCAACCGCGATCATAACATTTACCATTCCCTGTCCGATGATGGCAACGACTGCGATAGCCAGCAGGATATCAGGAAAAGCGAAAAGTACGTCACAGCATCTCATAATCAGGGAATCGATAATTCCGCCGTAGAAACCTGCGATCAGTCCGAGAACAACACCGATAGCCGTACCGATGATCGTCGCTGTCAGCGCGCATGTAAGAGAAAGTCTGGTACCAACCATCAGACGGGAGAAAACATCCTGTCCGTATTCATTGGTTCCCCAGATATGGGCTGCGCTTGGCCCCTGCATCATAGCTGTGTAATCCGGTGCCTGCGGATCATACGGAACTACATACGGTCCGATGATTGCCATTAAGATAATAATACTATAATGCCAGAGAAATCACTGCTGTTTTTCTCTTCATGAATTTCTTGACAAATTCTTTGAACTTGCTCTGTGCCTTAGGGAGTTCTTCGGCAGCAGCAAGGTTAATGTTTGATGTTGTGTTCTTATCTGCCATCTTCTCTCCTCCTCTATTCATAACGTACTCTTGGGTTAATCACGCCATAAAGAACATCTACGATCAGGTTGATCAGGATATATTCTGTAGCAAAGAACAGAAGTAATGCCTGAACAACTTTGTAATCTCTCATCTGGATGGAGTCTACCAGAAGACGTCCAAGTCCGGGTATGGAGAATACCGTCTCTGCCATAACAGATCCGGAAAGGAGACCACCGATCTGAAGTCCGGCTACTGTTACGATCTCGATCAGAGAGTTCTTAAATGCATGGCGCATAACAACCAGTGATTCAGAAAGACCTTTGGCACGTGCAGTACGCACATAGTCCTCACGCATAGTCTCAAGCATGGAAGATCTGGAGAATCTGGCAAGTACGGCCATGATTCCTGCTCCCATTGTAAGTGATGGAAGAATATAGCTCTTCCAGGTTTCCAGTCCACTGGTTGGAAGCATCCCAGGCTTACTGAAAAAAGCTGAATCAATTCCAGACCTAACCAGAAGCTTGGAACAGATATACCTGCGATTGCTATGATCATACCTACATAATCAAGAATTCTGCCATGAAATACGGCAGCGATGATACCGATTGCAATACCGATGATTGCAGCCCATATCATGGATGAGAATGTCAGCATGATAGTTGGTTTCAGTCTTGGTGCGATTGTCTCTACTACGGTTTTACCGTTTTTGATAGAGCTTCCCAGATCTCCTGTAAAAAGACCTTTCATATATTTACCATACTGTACAAGTAATGGCTCATCCAGTCCCAGCTGTTCACGTACAACTGCCACATCTTCCTTTGTTGCATCCTGACCGGCTACCAGTCTTGCCGGATCACCTGGAATCATATGGATAAACATAAAATACTACGAATGAGATAACCAGAAGCAGCGGGATCGTGCTTGCCAAACGTTTACCTAAATAACGTCCCATATTTTTTCCTCCTTATTATTTTCTTACCTGTTGTTTATATTTGATGTTTTATAGTCAGAGAACTGCCATAGTAAATCTTATGGCAGTTCTCCGGTTCGAACATCTTTGTCCTGTATTCACACTGCCGTATCGGCAGTATTTTATGGAATTGCTGCAATTTCAGATCAGGCAGCCAGATTTATGTTCTTCGCAGCCTGTTCTCAACCCCATTACTTACTGTGCTAAAGTTGCATTTGCGAAGTTAAATGCTCCGTCCGGAGATACATATACGCCAGACAGATAAGATTTGTAGAATAGATGATCTGGTCATTGCCAAGGAATAACCATGGGCATGCTTCCCATGCGATCTTCTGAGCATCGCCATAGTATTTAGCCTGCTCTTCCTCGTTAGCTGTTGCAAGACCTTCGTCCATATCTTTATCAAATCAGCGTCATTGAAGTATGCTGTGTTTGCACTTGTCGGAGGGCACATTGTGCTGTAAAGCAGGGAACGTAAAGAACCATCCATTGTGAAGTCAGATGCAGACCAGTTTACATACCACATATTGATCTCAGCATCTTCTTTGTCAACATAAATCTTGTCACTTACAGTTGCAGGCTCCATTGGCTGAACGTCAACTTCGATACCGATCTGAGCAAGCTGCTGGGAAATAAATGTCATACCTTTGATTTCCTGTGTTGTGTTATCGCCCCACAGAGTAAGTTTGAATCCGTCTTCGTATCCGGCTTCTTTCATAAGTTCTTTTGCTTTGTCTACATCATATGCGTAAGCTTCCTGCTCTTCATATCCACCGATGATAGATGGAACTACAGATGTAGCCGGTTTTCCGTATCCGGAATACATTAACTGGATGTATGCATCTTTGTCGATTGCGTAGTTCATAGCCTGACGTACTTTTACATCAGAAAGCTGTTCCAGATCCATGTTCAGAGTTACATATCTCATGATGTTGGAGTCTGTTGTAAGGATGTTTACATCGTCTGTTCCTTTGATTGCTTCAATCTGGTCAGATGGTGTAGGATAGATGAAATCTGCTTCACCTGTCTGAAGCATAGCTGTACGTGCACCTGCTTCCGGAACTTCTTTGATTGTTACAGTGTCAACGCCCGGTTTGTCTCCCCAGTAATCATCATTGCGCTCGAAGCTTGTGTGGTCGCCTTCTTCCCATTCTGTACATACATATGGACCGGTTCCGCATGGATGGTTCATGATATCATTGCCATACTCTTCAAGAGCTGCAGGGCTGATGATACAGAACTGTGTCAGACGGTTGATAAATGGTGCCCATGCCTGTGTCAGTTTGATAACCAGTGTGTAATCATCCGGTGTTTCAATGCTGTCTACACGAGGTGTTTCAGATCCGTCTTCGTTAGTTACGATAAATGTTCTTCTCTGACGAAGATTGTTGTCTTTGTTAACTACACGATCGTAGTTTGCTTTAACTGCTGCTGCATTGAAGTCTGTTCCGTCCTGGAATTTAACACCCTGACGAAGTTTGAAAGTATAAGTAAGAGAGTCATCGGAAACTTCCCATGATTCAGCAAGTTTGCCTGTTAATTCCTGGTTCTCATCAAAAGAAACCAGTGTCTCGTATACACCACGTGTAGCGGAGATTGCGTTTGTATCCGGAATGTTTGCCGGGTCCATGGAGCTTACGCTTCCTTCGATTGCGATCACCAGATCATTGTCGGATGATTTGGAATCTTCATTTGTGGCTTTGAGAATATAGCCGTCATCATCTGCTGCAAATGCTGTAGCGGACATGGAAACTGTCATTACTCCTGCAAGAGCTGCTGCCATAACTTTTTTTGTACATTTTCATAGTTTTCTCTCCTTTTCTTTCTGTACATTGTTACTTAGTTACAATCACGAAGTTAATTTTGGGTACAAAAAAAGTGTTTTTATATTTTTGCGTCTTTGCAATGTATAAAAATCGTGCAGCAATCCATTTACTTACATGCGCCTTTGCATCTTCATAAAAACACTTAGTTGTTTAACTTGACTCCAGTATAGCAATCTGTTGTCCTATTGTCAATTATTTTGTCGTATTTTATATTATTTTGGTGGTATTATACCAATATCCGACAGTGAAATTGGTATAAATCACCATCGATCAAGGATTATTTATTCTTGTTTGGTATTATTTGGCTATAATCTGTACAAACAATAAATCCTCTAAACCTTATAGTTGGTTCAGAGGACTTATGTTGTTATCATATCTGTTTCTTCACATGAACCTGTAACTGATTGTACGGGATTTCAATTCCGTTTGCATCAAATGCTTCTTTGATCAGTTCATTAAGCCGCCACCTGGCAGGCCAGTATTTCTCCGTAGCCACCCACACACGCAGGCCCATGACCACTGCGCTCTCTCCAAGCTCATCTACAAACACCACCATTCCCTGGTCGTCTTTTGTATCTTCATCATTATGAAGGATTTCTTCCAGGATTGCTTTTGCTTTCTTAATGTCTGAATCATAAGAAATTCCTACTTTGATCTCCAGCTTACGAAGATCTCTGGCAGTTACATTTGTAATAATGCTGCCGGACAGCGTTCCATTTGGGATTACAATGTGTTTGTTATCTATGGAAATCAGAGTTGTATAACAGATTTCTATTTTGTATACAGTTCCTTCGCACCCATTCTGCTGTGCGATAATGATATAATCCCCCACCTGAAATGGTTGAAGATCAGAAGCATGATCCCGCCTGCAATATTTGCAAGGCCGCCCTGCAATGCAAGACCTACCGTTACACCGGCAGTACCAAGCAGTGCTGCAATAGAGGATTCCTTTACACCAAAATGAGTGGCAATGCTAAATACCAGCAAAATGTAAAGTACAATTCTCAACAGCGACCCTGTAAACTGGACCACACCTTTGTCTACAGACGCACGCTCCATGGACTTCTTTATGAAAGAAACAAACCACTGGATCACTTTGCGCCCGCCCACAAATACCAGCAATGCCATTACTACTTTCAGTCCCAGTTTCGTCAAAGCCGGAAGATAGTCTGAAAAATACTGCTTATAGCTGTAATATAAACTTTTTGCCTCCTGAATTTCCTGTTCCAATATTTTTCACCTGCTCTCTTATATTTTGTCATGTATTATTTTTCTGCCCTTCTTTCACTTAACAGGCAGCTTTTCATATAATATCAGGGTTAAAAGATGTCTTTCCCCTGACTTGATATCTACGAATTACTCCGCTGCTTTGCAGCTCCCGCAATTCTCATATAAGAGTAGCATAACATACCTCATTCTCTGTAACAATCAATTTTATTCGGGCAAAAAAGAAAGCGGACAATATATCCGCTTTACTGACACAGGATTTCACGCTCTGATGAGCTAAAATCAATATGCATTATTTATAAGGATTGCTATAAGCGCAGAATAATCCCCTCATTTCACAAAAACAGAAAATAAATAATTAGTTGAATAATCAGTATCGCCGGAACTCCTGTCTTAAATTTCGGCTTTCTTGTTTTATGATGAAATACCTTCATACCGGCCAGAGCTCCCACCGACCCTCCGATCACCGCCAGAAATATCAGCTGCGCTTCCGGTATGCGCCACTGTCCGGCTTTTGCCCTGCTTTTATCCAAGCCATAGATAAAAAATGTGACTACATTAATGATAATCACATAAATATATAGAAGATTTGTAGATGTCATCTGCACCTGTGAATTCCTTTCTTTAATCTTAACATGCCAGACCTGCGATCACTGATTCAAAATCTTCATCATAGCCATCATATTTAAGTTCCAGAGGTTCTTCCACGCCAAGACTTAATACTCCGAGAATAGATTTGGCATCAATAAAAATTTTTCCTTTAAATACAATATCAATATCAAATGGACATCTGACTGCCGCACTGACCAGTTTCTTTGCTGCCTCCACGTCATTGATCTTAATTGTCTTATTCGCTGTTGTCATATTCGGTAATCTCCCTTTCCTTTTTGGTCTCCGTCCTATTGTCAGGACTTTTATATTGATTTTTTTGACCCAGTCGTATTATACTGATTCACACATTGATATTACAAACGTTATTTTTCTATATCAGATATTCTATTTTTATATAGCATAAGGAGCCGACTGTATCATGATTCTTGATTA
>ENA-OPZD01000284-OPZD01000284.1-human-gut-metagenome-genome-assembly--contig:-NODE-284-length-15144-cov-3.915496_pt1 | contig 15144 bp, 14 predicted proteins | sample MGYA00242479_ERZ504495 | MGnify/ENA primary metagenome ERZ504495 (study PRJEB26092, sample SAMD00036286) | human gut metagenome | host: Homo sapiens | study: EMG produced TPA metagenomics assembly of... | reverse complement strand
CAGCCCGGCGTTCTGGACACGGCGCTTCCGGCGCGTATCCCCGCGTACCCGCGTGCCCTCGCATCCGCCGCCGTGTTGCTGCTCGTTTCGTATGTATGCGGCACCGTCCAGCTCATGGCGTTTCTGTCGATCGACCTGTGGGGCGCGCTTGCCATCGCGGTGGCTCCCTTCATCATCCCCGATGCCGTCAAGCTCGTCTGCGGTGCGCGGGTCGGGGTGTCCGTTGCCCGCGTCTTGTCATAAAAATGCGCGCCACGGGACGTGACGCGCATCTTCGAATATGTGCCACAGGGACTGGCGGTTGCTTAGCCAAGCAGCTTCATCGCCGCCTCGTGTGCGGCGTGCTCGCAGGCATCGTCGAGCATGGCGAGCGGCAACAGCTCTCGCGCCTGCATGTCGCCGCCGCGCCCGCGGCGCTCGAGGGCTCGCGTGATGAGCCAATCGGCGAGCTCGGGGTTCTGGAGAGCGCGGGGCCGTGGAGGTATGTTCCCACCAGGTTGCGGTGGAGGCACCCCTCAGAGCCGTCTTGACCGTTGTTGCCGGTGCCCTCGAGCACTGAGGTGCCGAGCGGATGCTCGCAGGCGTCGAGCATCGTGCGTCCGCCGTGGTTTCAACCCTACGAACGGGCGTCGGCGATATCGGTTTTCACCGCGACGTTGCCCGTGAGGCGGCCTTCGCCACGTACCGTGTCGGCGGCGATGATGCCCAGCCCCTCAACCTTTTCATCGCCCATGTAATACGAGCGCCCGAGGAGCTGGTAGCTGCCGCAGATTGCGAGAACGACGCCATCATCCTCAACGTAGCCCTGCAGCTCGTCGCGCTGGTGACGCAGCTCGTTGGCAACGGCGAGCTGGTCGCGGTCGGCACCGCCGCCTATGAGCACGATGTCCGCCGTGGACAGGTCGAGCACATCGCCCATGTGCACGTCGTCAACCTCGACGGGAATGCCCCGCCACCTGCAGCGGCGTTCGAGGATGATGGCATTGCCGCCATCGCCGTACAGGTTCAAGGCGTCGGGATAGAGGTGGACGATGCGCAACGGACGGCCCAGGTCGAGCATCTTGTCCGAGTGCTGGGTGTCGTCGTCATCGTGGATGGCCGTTACATCGATGGACACGGTTTTCGCATCGCCGGTCACGACGTCCCCGAGCCCCTCGAGCTCCTTGACGATTGGGGGGAACGCGGTGTAGTTGGCAACGGCATGAAGGACCTCGCCGACATCCTCGCCCGCCAAGGTATCGATGACATCGCCGATGCTATTAACGAGCGAGGCGTCGATGCCGGCGTACTTGAGGCGAACCTGCAGGTCGTGCGCGCGCGATCCGCCCGCAAAGGCATGTACGCCGGGAGCGCTCAGACATTCGAAGTCAACGTCCCAAATCCACGAGACGTCGCGTCCGTCCGCATCTGCGTCGTTGAGGTAGAAGGCCATGAGTTTGCCGCCCGAGGCCTTGACCTGCTGGATCTGACGATCGAAGCCCACGGGATTCTTGGCCAGGTCGGTCGCGACGATGCGCCCCTTCGCCTGCCAACGCGTCATGCGCCCTCCGGTGGGCACATAAGTGTCGAGGACGCCCTGGAAGCGGCTGGAATCGCCGTCGAGCGCGTCGAGGACCCAGGCGGCGGTCCAAGCGGCGGTGATGTTGTAGACCATGTACAGGCCGTTGTATCTGGTGGAGAGGGGCGCGGTCTGCGAGGACCCGTCTTGCTGCGCCTTCAATTCGAAGGAATAACCGGTGCTGGTGAGGTGCACGTTCGAGGCCCCCGAGGCGAGGTCGGGGCGCCTCCAGCCACAGGCGGGGCAGTGGTAGGAGCCCAGCTGACCGTATTGGATGTAGTCGTATTCGAGTGGGGCGTTGCAGTGGGCGCAGAAGCGCGACTCGGCGATGTGCGAGGCCTCGCCGCCGGTGGGGCCATCGAGCCCAAAGGGAAGCGAGGGATTGGGCACGCGGTCGGCGATGGAGGCGCACAGCGGGTCGTCGGCATTGAAGATCAGCGTGGTCGTTGGCGACAAGGCGAGCGCCTGCGCGATGACGTCCTGGGTATGGTCGATCTCCCCATAGCGGTCGAGCTGGTCGCGGAACAGGTTGAGCAAGACGAAATACGTGGGCTTGAGGCGCGGCAGGATGCGCACGGTGTACAGCTCGTCGCACTCGAACACGCCCACGCGGCGCTTGCCGGCGGTTCGACGCGATTGGAGTTCGCCTCGAGCAGGGTGCCCGTGATACCGGTCTCCATGTTGTTTCCCGCTCGGTTGCACACGCAGACGGCTCCGCTCGCCGCCACGGCATCGGCTATGAGGTTCGTCGTGGTGGTCTTGCCGTTCGTGCCGGTGATGACCACGCTTGCGTCCAGGAGGCCGGCAAGATCGGCGACGAGTTCGGGGTCGATGGAAAGGGCGAGCTTGCCGGGCAGTGCACCGCCGTTACGATGGAGGACGGAGCGGAGCCCCCAGCGGGCAAGGTCGGCGGTGACGGTTGCGATGTTCGATCTGATGCTCATGAGAGCTCCTATCGTGATGGGGATGTCATGTGCCTGGCGTTCGCTCCCGCCTTCCATGGTGGAGGGCCGGGGAGAACGACGGGCTTACTGGCTGGCAGCTGCGTATCGGGCGCGGCTGCGCTCCTCGGGTGTCATGCGGCTGCGCGGGGAGTAGATGACGTGTGTGCGGCAGCACTCGACGCACAGATCGCATCCGGCGCAGGCATCTGCGTCGATGCGGAACACGGGCGGCTCAAAGCTAATCGCCGGGCAGCCGGTGATTTGCTGGCAGCGGTGGCAGCTCATGCAGGCGTATGCATCGATCTCGGCGGGCTCCGCCTCGTATTCGCCGCGCTGGATTTGGGCGCAGGGCGAGGCGAACACCACGGCGTGGACGCCGGGGCGCGCCAAGGCACCGCAGAGACGCCCGCGGCGCGTTGGCTGTCGAACGGATCCACGATCACGGCGTCGCCGCAACCCAGGGCGAGGGCACGTTCCGCCAGTCCTTCGATGGCCTCACGCGTGAGGAATGCGCGGCTGGATGCGAGCACGGCAAGGATGGTGACCCGTCCTTCTGCGGAAAGCCCCGCGAGTTCGGCTGATTCGTCATCACGGGCGAGCGCGGCGTCGGGCACGAAGTGGATGCACGCCTCGCAGGAGGGTTCCTGCGGTGTACCGCCCTGGGGCACAGGCACCTTGTAGCGGTCGAGCAGCGCCTCTTCGCCGCCTACGCACGTGCAGGCGGCCGGGTGCATGGAGCCAACGGCGGCGCAGCCTGCGTCGCCGCAGATAACGCGGGCGCGTCCACGCCCAAGTGCCTCCCTACATGCCACGTATGCCGCGCGGTGGGGGCAACCCGGGCACGCCACGCCGCGCCGGATGGGATGGGACGTCACCATGGTCTACGCCTCCTCATCGGTATAGGGCTCACGGCTCACGAGCGAGAGTTCGAAGGTGAGGGTGTGCCCGGCCATGGGATGGTTGAAGTCAAACAGCGTGTCGCCGTCGTCGGCCACGCGCATCACGCGTGCGAGTTGCTGGTAGCCCTCGCCGTTCATGAGGTAGATGAGTTGCCCGGGTACCAGTTCCTCATAGTTTGGAATCTCGATCGTGGGCATGACGTACAGAAGGTGCGGGTCGTGCTCACCGTAGGCGTCCCTGGGCGCAAGGGTCACGGTCTTCTTCTCGCCGGGCTCCATGCCGAGCACCGCGACCTCGAAGCCTGGGACGACCTCGTGGTTTCCCTCGACATATGTGAGCGGCGTGCGGCCCTCGGTGGTATCGAAGACCTCGCCGTCCTCAAATGAGCCGGTGTAGTGCACGGTGACGCGGTGCTTGAGCGAAAAATCCTGCACGGGCGGTTCCTCCGGAATCGATTGGCAACCCGATAAGCGTATCACGGATGGCCCGGTGCCCGGCGCGCATGGGGGCTAGAACCCATGCCGTAACGCGAACTCCTCGGCACGCTCTCGGATTCCCTCGACGCCCTCCGCCCATGCGGCGAAATCGGGCGTGTCGGCGATGATGCCGTCGGCCTCCCACACGGCTTGGTGCGACAAGTCCCATGCCTCGAGGGCCGCGGGCCGCACGGGCAGGTACGGGTCGTGGTAGGTCGGGTTGACGAGGAAGAACGCCCCGCCGTCGCAGCGCGCCGCGAAATCACGGAGCGCACGGCGCGCGCTGCGACGCTGTCCGAGCTTGTAGAGCAAGATGGTGCGTCCCAAGAGGAACCACGGCAGGTCCTCGGCGCCCTCACCCGCATCGCGCGCAGCCGCGAAGAACCCGTCTTCGTCCTCCAGACGCGCGAGTGCGAGGAAGAGCGTGCCCACGGCGAGGTTGGGGTAGCCGTGCGCGCGCATCACCGTGCGGGCGTACGAGGCGGCGGCGCGGTAGCGGGCTGTGAAGATGCATCCTTGGGCGAGCGCCTCAACGGTGTGAAGCCAGCCGATGACCTCGGGGTCGCGTGCGGTGAGCTCCCCGGCATCCTCGCTTGCCGCGAGTGCGCTTTCACGCCATAGCCCCTCGATATCGGGGTCGAATCCCGGACGGGACATCACGAGTCTCTCCCGAGTTTCACGTTCGAGCTGGAGCATATCGCCCAGGCAGGCATCGAGGGGCACCTCGGCGAGCTGTATGGCGACGAGCCTCGCGTCGACGCAGTGGGGGTCCGTTCGCATGATCGCCGCGAGCTGGGCGCGGGCACGCTCGAAGAGCGCGCTGCGGTCGCGTTCGAAATCTCCGTCGGGCAGGTCCTCCATGCGGAGCAACCCGTCGAGGAGCTCCTCCTGCACGCGCATGTACGACACGAGGGCCCGCGCGCCGTCATCGGTTGCATAGCGATCGGGATCGCGCTCGATCTGTTCGTGAACGAGTTCGCGCGCCGCGTTCGTGAGCTCGGGATGGGCGAGGGCGTAGCGATGTTCAAGGTACGCGGGAACGTATGCACGTGGATTCATCAGTTCTCGCCTCCGGGTGCGTTGCCGCGCGTCTCGGTGTGGGGGAGCGGGTCGCGTGCGTCGAGGGAACGCTGCACCAGGTCGTGTTCGGCGATCCACAACGCAAAGCTCGCCGAATCGGGCGTGCCCATCCCTTCTTGCAGGAGCGGCGTCGCCTCCGAGAGGGCCAGCACCAGCTCATCCTCGCTGCCGGGTTGCACATTCACGCGCGAGAACACGCCGTCGGGGAATTCTGCCTGGAAGTAGAGGGATTGGGCACTGCGAGGGTACACGCGCATGAGCGTTCGCAACGCCGTCGTGGCCCCTGCCATGTCGAAGGAGCGGTATGCCAGGCTCATCTGCGCGATAAGGCTCCACGCGTCCGGTGCGTGGCCGCCGGGTTGTGTGCGGCGCGAGGCGCTCTTGCCCGCAAGTTGATAGGCGGCTGCATGGCGCGAACGGTAGCGTTTGAGTTCCTCGGGCGCCACCTCGAGCTTGGCGAGCGCGAGCATGCCGGTGTGGCGAATGCCCGCCATGTCGAGTGGGTAGGCTCTCAGGCCCTCCTCGGCGCACATGAGGGCCATGCGGTACTGCCCGGCGATGAACAGCCGCGAGGCGAGCATGGCAATCCAGCGTTGGAGGGGCCGCTGCCCCAAATCGCGCGCGAACTCCTCTTCGTAGGGGTTCGATGCGTCCTCGAGGAGGTGCTCGACGTCGCGTTCGACATCTGCGCGATGGTCGAGCAGATAGGAGATGAGTTCGTCGTCCGATTCCGATTGCAGGGTGGCGAGCATGCGCTGGGCATCCCAATTGCGCGGGTCGAGCTCGGTCGCCTCGCGCAGGTAGTTCTCCGCAATGTCGAACTGCGCCTCGGCGTCCTGTTCGGTCGGTGCGAACGGCGCACGGTAGTCGACGACCTCCGTTGCCTTGGATACCAAGTGAAACGAGCGCTCACGATCGGTGTGGATGAGCGACGAGGGGTCGTTTTGGAACGCCTCGGAGGCACGATCGATGTACAAGGGGTCTTGGAGGAGCTGAACGCTTCGCGTTCCATATTGGCGAGGATGAGGCGAAGGCAGTCCTCCTGGATGGGGTCGAATGCCATGGGTCTCTCCTTTCCGGTTGACTGGTGGCGTGGGCCTGGTCGTTCGTGATGGTCGCGGGACGTGGCTCCGGGGCCCGAGGTATATATCCGCACGTACGGCTCTTATTCGTTATCGAACTAGTGTAGCCGTTTTCTTCTTGCCCATGGCGTGCGTCCCTTTGGGCTCACGCCATTGGCTTGCAGGACGTTGACGCGTCAATGAAGGACGGTCGCCTGTGACTCGTCTTGAACGATTTCGACGACGAGTCCGTGGGGAAGGCATACGATTTCTTCTCCACGCCCGCAATGGGGTCATGCTCGACACAGACCTGGTTGTTGCAGTTGGCGCTCTCGACCTTTACGGTGCCGTTCGCGATGCGAATGGTGTTGAGGCCTTCGTGCGCATCGGGCCCCGTTCCCGTCCCGGGCGTTTCGACCACATATGTCGTCTCCGTGGAGAGCGGGTCGGTGCGGCGGAAGCCTCTTTGGTCTGGGTAACCACGAGCGCGCCGCTCGCCGAAAAATCGCCAGCGTTTGCGGAGTTTGCCAACCACCAGATTCCACCTATGACGGCTGCCAGCAAAAGACCAGTAAAAAGGAGGATATCCCCCGTTTTGATGCGCGTTTTCATACACGTTCCCTTTCGCGACCTGCTGCTAAGAGGGCGAAGTATGCAAGAAGCCTAACAGATTTCGAACCTAGTCGGATGGGCGCACGCGATATGATGTGAGCGTCTGTGATTGAACGATTTACCACGCTCTCGTTAGGCACTCGGGAATCCGCGGGGGGCGCCCCCTCGGGCACCTGTTTGGGCCCGAGCGGTGAAACCGGTCGATCTGCGGGCATAGTCCATGTGGGGCTAACGGTGCCCCGCGCAAACGCGGTTGATTCCGCGAAATGGGAGGTAAGTAATGGGACGTTTCACCAATCCTCGCGACCTGTATTTTGGTGAGGGTGCTCGCCACGAGGTCAAGAACCTCAAGGGCTCCAAAGCCATGATCGTGACTGGCGGCGGCTCCATGCGCCGTGGCGGCTTTTGCAGGACGTCGAGGCGGACCTTAAGGAGGCCGGTTTCGAGGTCGAGATCTTCGAGGGCGTCGAGTCCGACCCGTCCGTCGAGACGGTCATGAAGGGCGCCAAGGCCATGGAGGCCTTCCAGCCCGACTGGATTATCGGCATCGGCGGCGGTCCCCGATCGACGCCGCCAAGGCCATGTGGCTGTTCTACGAGTACCCGGAGGAGACCTTCGAGCAGGCCGTCGTGCCCTTCTCCTTCCCCGAGCTCCGCACCAAGGCCAAGTTCTGCGCCATCGCCTCCACCTCCGGCACCGCGACCGAGGTCACCGCGTTCTCCGTCATCACCGACTACGAGAAGGGCATCAAGTACCCGCTGGCCGACTTCAACATCACGCCCGATGTCGCCATCGTCGACCCCGAGCTCACCTACACCATGCCGGCCAAGCTCTGTGCCCACACCGGCATGGACGCGCTGACCCATGCCATCGAGGCCTACGTCTCCACCGCCGGCTCCATGTACACCGACGGCAACGCGCTGCACGCCATCCGCGAGATCGTCGAGTGGCTGCCCAAGTCCTACCAGGGCGACCATGAGGCCCGCGCCCACATGCACGACGCCCAGTGCATCGCCGGCATCGCCTTCTCCTCCGGCCTGCTTGGCATCGTCCACTCCATGGCCCACAAGACCGGCGCCGCATTCTCCGGGGACCACATCATCCACGGTTGCGCCAACGCCATGTACCTCGGCAAGGTCATCCAGTTCAACGCGAAGGACGAGCGCGCCAAGAGCCGCTACGCCTTCATCGCCAAGGACATCCTGCATCTCGAGGGTGAGACCGAGGACGAGCTCGTGGAGGCCCTTGTCCAGAAGATCCGCGACCTCAACGACGCTCTCGACATTCCGCAGGGTATCAAGAACTACGGCCAGTACGGCGTGAAGGCCGATGAGTCCATCATCGACTACGATGAGTTCGAGGCTAAGAAGTCCGAGGTTGCCGCCAACGCCATCCTCGATGCCTGCACCGGTTCCAACCCGCGTATCCCCACGCAGGAGGAGATGGAGCAGCTGCTCGAGTGCGTCTACACGGATACCCCGGTCACGTTCTAGTCTCCCTTGGCGTGCGCGCTGCGTGATTCGCGGCGTGCACGTGCGATGTCATCGCACACATGAGCCGCCCTGGGCAGTTTTGAACTGTCCCAGGGCGGTTTTTTGATGCTTGTTCTTACGATCGCCCGATTTCCGCGCTTGCGTCCCGGCCGATGCCGCTGTTGGTCGGCCCCCGGCCTCCTTCACTCGACGACGCGAAGAAACGTGGGTTTGAAACGAGTGCATTATTTCAAACCATTGATTTCTCACATAAACGGCCTTGGTAATGTGATTTATCACGGGTTTGAAATGAACGCGCTCATTTCAAACCCGTGTTTCCTCACAATCCAGCAGGACGAGCGGGCGGCCAAGGAGGGTTTGATCGATTTGTCAAGCCCCGAATAGGTCGTACGGCCATATTGGGGGTACAGACGGTCGAAAGAACTTTCAATGTGACGCAAGTCGAGCTCTGATGATGCGATTTCGACCTTTGACCCGACCGTTGGCCGATGAATTGCCACCGCCCATGGATAAAAATGCATCGGCTGTGGCACTGAGCTGGGTGTCAGATAATCCCCAACCACGTGCAAGACTCATTCCGTCGTCTCATTGATACCGTAGAGGTTCCGAGGTGTGCGGATGACGGGACGACATATGGGGGACGCAAAACAGCGAGTTTTGGATAAGTTCGACCGGTGTGACCGGCAGGGACTGTGGCTGATGCCGGAGTGCCACGCAGAAGAGGCCTTGCTGCATCGGCTTCGCGCGGCAGGCGAAGTGACCTGCCCCTGTCGAGGCATCTTCGCACGGACCGCGGCGTATGGGTCTGCCCCGCCGCGCGTGCGTTCCTACAAGCTCGTCCGCACTTTGGGCAAAACGCACCCGGAATGGATATTCTGCCTGTATTCCGCTGCGATGGTGCACGGATTGCAGGTTCCGAACCGGCTGCTCGACAAGGGCGCACGTGGTGTCGGCGCTCCCAAACAGCCTGCAAGTCCAATCGCGCGCCACACGTGGGCGCTACGCGATGGCGACGTCGTCAAGGTCATGGGAGTGCAGGTGACGTCCTTTCGGAGGACTCTTATCGATTGCCTCTGCGCGGCGCCGTTTAAAGAGGGTCTGGCGATTGTCGACTCCGCATTGCATTGAGGGATGACAAGTGAGGAAGAGCTGAGTCAGTGGCTGGCGGAGGATGGCTTCCGTAAACGGGGTGTTCGCCAGGCACGCGAGACGCTGTTGTGGGCGGATGGGAGAAGTGAGAACGGAGGAGAGTCCATCGCGCGCGCCACGATGATCGAGCTCGGTTTCCAGCCGCCTGAATTGCAGGTGGAAATAATCGACCCCATGGAACCGGACAACCCGAAGTACGGTGACTTTGGCTGGTGCTTGAGCAACGGCCACTGGATCATCGGCGAGCTGGACGGGCTGGAGAAGTACCGGGCGAGAGCGGCGAATGCCGGCGATATCGATGCGGTGATTCATGCCATGGCGAAGGAGCGCCGTCGGGAGGCGCATATCAACATGGCCAATGCAACGGTGATTCGGTTCTCCATGGAGGAGGTCTACAACGTCGAGTACTTCGAGAACCTGTTGACGACGGCGGGCGTTCCTCGACGGGATTACGTCGACCGGGCGTCACGACAAGGTGCTGCGCGCGGCGGGACATCGCGCTGATATGGCGAATTGAAACAGCGGGGACGATTTCAAACCCATGATTTTTCACATTTTGAGGCTTGGTAATGTGATTTACCAACGGTTTGAAATTGTGGCGTCATTTCAAACCGTTGATTTCTCACAGAAAGCAGCTTGATAATGTGATTTATCAGGGGTTTGAAATCGGGACCCTCGTTTCGGAGCTCGCGTTTCGAAGCGCGCGTGTCGGCTTTGTTACGAATGTATAAAAGTGAATGAATCAATCAGAAATGATAATATTTACTGTCAAACTTTCGCAATATTGCAAATGTTTTGATGGGCAATGCATATGGAAGCGACGAACGGCCTCGGGTCGGACAACGGTCCCGGAAGCGGCAGCGGACCAGGGCTCGGCAACGGCCCCGGGAGCGACGCACGGCCCCGGGTCCGGCGGGCGGAGCTGCATCGCAGCGTATACATGGCAGAAGGGCGGAACACATGGCGTATCAGGTAGGAGTCGTTGGCGCAGCGGGGTACGCCGGGGCGGAGCTCGTCCGCTTGCTCCTCGCACACCCGGATTTCGAGCTCAAGGCGATAACGTCCAACGCCGATGCCGGTGTGCGGCTCGCGGACATCTACCCCGCGTTTACGGGAGAGACGGACCTCGTGTTCACCAGCCATGACGATCCCGCGCTGATGGCCCTCGATGCGGTGTTCCTTGCCGTCCCGCATACCGCAGCCATGGGGATGGCGCCCAGCCTCTTGGCGCACGGCGTCTCGGTGTTCGACTTGTCCGCGGATTACCGGCTGGCGAGCGCGGAGGTCTACGAGGAATGGTATGGGGTCCCGCACGCCTCGCCCGAACTGCTCGCAGGGCGCGCATTCGGGCTTCCGGAGCTGTTCGCCAAAGATCTCGCCGATGCCCGTGCCAGTTGGAGACGGGGAGCCAGCCTGGTGGCATGCGCGGGGTGCTATCCCACGGCCACGTCGCTGGCGGCTGCTCCGGCGTTGCGCATGGCTGGTGCCGCGAGGATACGATTGTGGTGGTGGATGCCGTCTCTGGCGTGACGGGCGCTGGAAAGGGCTGCAACGCCCGCACGCATTATTGTTCGGCCGATGAAAATGTCAAGGCATATGGTGTGTGCAAACACCGTCACACGCCGGAGATCGAGCAGATCTTGCAGGCGAAAGACCGTGTGGTGTTCACGCCGCACCTCGCGCCGCTCAAACGCGGACTGCTGTCCACCGTGACGCTGAGGCTCACGCAGGAGGCGGCAGCTATGGATGTTGAGGAGGCCGTCGAGGCGTACCGCTCGTTTTACGAGGATGCGCCCCTTGTCACCGTGCTCGATGCGGGCGCCATGCCGCGAACTGCCTCAGTGGCGGGCACGTGCCGGTGCCAGATCGGCCTCGCCGTGGACCCGCGCACGGGAGTGCTGGTGGCAACGGGAGCCATCGACAACTTGTGCAAGGGGGCTGCCGGTCAAGCTGTGCAGTGCGCCAATATCGTCTTTGGGCTCGAGGAGCGACGAGGTTTGCCGCTTGTCGCCATGCCAGTCTAGCCAAAACGAGTCCTAAGGGATGCATTATGAACACGACCTTCAACACGACCTCGACATCTTCCGCCGTATCGTTGCGCCCCATCGCTCGGGGCGGCGTGACGAGTGCGCAGGGCTCACCGCCGCCGGCGTCCATGCCGGTTTCGAAAGACCCGGGCCGCGCCGACCTCGCGCTCGTGGTCGCCGACCGCCCCGTTGCCGCAGCCGGCGTCTTTACCACCAACCGGTTCTGCGCAGCCCCCGTGCAGGTGAGCCGCGAGCAGCTCGGCGGAATCGAGCACGGATATGGCACGATGCGCGCTGTGGTCATCAACTCCGGTAACGCCAACGCTGCGACGGGGGAGCCCGGTCTCGCCATCGCACGGGAGACCTGTGGCGTCGTCGCGGATGCCCTAGGTTGCAAGGCAGGTGAGGTGCTTGTCGCCTCGACGGGGGTCATCGGTGTCCCCCTCGATATCGAGCCCTTCGAGCAAGGGGTCCCGCAAGCGGCGGCGGCGCTTTCGCGCGAGGGCGCCCATGATGCGGCCCGCGCGATCATGACGACTGATACGCATGCCAAGGAGTACGCGGTTGCGTACGAGAGCACGGCGCCGGGTTTGAGGCTGCGCGTTCACTGTGGGCGGTATGTGCAAGGGCTCGGGCATGATCATGCCGAACATGGCGACCATGATCGCCGTCATCACCACCGACGCCCCCGTTCAGCCCGCCGCCCTGCACGAGATCTTGCTCTCGCAGGTGCGTGTGACATTCAACAAGGTGACCGTCGATTCGGACAGCTCCACCAACGACACGTGTGTGATATTCGCCTCGGGTGACGCGGCACCGGGCGTTGCGCTCATCGAGCAGGGGACGCCGGCCTACGCCGAGCTGTGCCAAGCGGTCCATGCCGTGTGCGAGAACCTTGCCCGTGCAATCGCCGCGGACGGCGAGGGTGCCTCGAAGCTCGTGACCGTGAACGTTCACGGTGCCGCTACCAAAGCCGATGCCGATACCGCCGCCCGTTCCGTTGCCAATTCGCCGCTGGTCAAGACTGCGATCGCCGGTCACGATTGCAACTGGGGGCGCATTGCGGCGGCCCTTGGCAAATGCGGGGTGCCGTTCGATCAGAGCCGGGTCGACATCGACATCATGGGAATGCCCGTGTGTCGTGCCGGCCTCACCGTGCCCTTCGATGAGGCCGAGGCCCTGCGACGATTCGAGGAGCCCGAGATCGTCATCGAGGCCAACCTGGGCGCGGGCACGTGCTCCACGACGGTGTGGACCTGCGACCTCACGCACGAATACGTGTCCATCAACGCCGATTACCGTTCCTAGGAGCAAGTCATGAAATACGCACGCGACAGCAGGACCTCGCTTTCAAGCGAGGAGACCGCGCAGCTGCTCTTCGAGGCGCTGCCTTGGATGAAGAACCTGACGGGCAAGACGGTCGTCATCAAGTACGGCGGCGCCGCGATGGTGGACGAGCGCCTGCGTGCCGATGTGATGAGCGACATCGTGCTGCTCAAGATCATGGGGATGAAGCCGGTCATCGTCCACGGCGGTGGCAAGGATATCAACGCCGCGCTCAAGCGGCACGAGATCCCCGTGGAGTTCCGCGGCGGCCAGCGCGTTACGAGCAATGAGGCGATGGAGCTCGTGCGCGAGGTGCTCGTGGGAAAGGTAAACGGACAGCTCGTGTCGGCGGTCAACCAGCACGGCAATCTTGCCGTGGGCGTGTCGGGCTCCGATGCGGGAACGATTGTGGCCGAGCACGCTCGCGCCCGAGTTGGGCCGTGTGGGGCGCATTGTCCGCATCAACGGCGGCTACCTTAACAACCTGGTCGAGAACGACTACATTCCCGTCGTCGCGACCGTGGGCGTTGGCGAGGACGGCGGTTTTTACAACATCAACGCCGATGTCGCCGCAGGGCACATAGCCGCTGCGCTTGGCGCCCACAAGGTGATCTTCCTCACGGACGTCGACGGCCTGTACGAGGACTTTTCCGATAAGTCCTCCCTCATATCGAACCTCACGGTCGACGAGACGCGCGCCATGTTGAAGGACGGTGCGATCGACGCGGGCATGATCCCCAAGCTCGAGAGCTGCATCGCCGCCCTCGCCGGCGGCGTGCTGCGCGCCCACATCATCAACGGGACCATGCCGCATTCGCTGCTGCTGGAGCTGCTCACCGACGCGGGCATCGGCACGGTGATTCACGCGTCCCGCAATGCCTACGAATACGACCGCCATCCCGATCCGTCGGCGTATGACGCCGAGGCCTGCGCGCCGTCTTCGCCAGCACCGCTTGACGCGTTTTCCGCGCGCTTGACCGAGAACAGCTAAACGAGAAAGGGGAGGCGTATGTCGCTTGCGGCTCAACAGACGCTCGAGTCTTCATATGTAATGCACACCTTCGGCAGGTCGGAGGTAGAGTTCGTCGGCGGTCACGGCATGACGCTCGTCGACGACGCGGGACGCGAGTACCTTGATTTTCTCGCGGGAATCGGCGTGTGCTGCCTGGGTCATGGGCACCCGGCGGTTTCGCGTGCCGTGGGGGAGCAGGCGGATCGGCTGGCGCACGTGTCGAACTACTTCTATATCGAGCATCGAGGCGAGGTGGCGGCGCTCATCTCCAAGCTTGCCAACGGCGATGTGGAGGGTGCGCGGGCATTGGCTCATGCCATGGATGCAGGTGATGAGGAGGCGGTGCGCGCCGCGTCTGCCCCGGCGGAGGGCGAGCAGGTGTGGAAGACATTCTTTGCGAACTCGGGTGCGGAGGCAAATGAGGGTTCGATGAAGCTCGCTCGCCTGTACGCCAAGCGTGTCGGCAACGGCGGTAACACGATCGTGTGCCTGCGCGGCGGTTTTCACGGGCGCACGCTCGAGACCATCGCGGCGACCATGCAAGATTGGCTGCAGGATAGCTTCCGGCCGTTGCCGGGCGGCTTTGCGGCGTGCACGCCGAACGACGTTGATGAGCTGAGGGCCATCTTCGATGCCCTGGGCGATGAGATCTGCGCCGTCATGCTCGAACCCATCCAGGGGGAGAGCGGCGTGCATCCGCTCACGCGCGAGTTCATGGAGGCAGCGCGCGACGTGGCGCATGAGCATGGAGCGCTGCTCATTGCCGATGAGGTCCAGACGGGCATCTTCCGCTCCGGCAAACCGTTTGCGTTCCAGGTTCTCGGGGTAGAGCCCGACATCATGAGCCTGGCAAAGGGTATCGCCGGCGGCGTTCCGGCGGGGGCGTGTGTGGCCAAGAAGGAGATTGCCGACGTGTTCCGTCCCGGCGACCACGGGTCGACGTTCGGCGGGAGCTGCTTGGCAGTTGCGGCGGCGGCAGCCGTGCTTTGCGAACTCACGCTCGGCGCATATGACGACCGCGCCGCCGAGGTGGGAGCCTATTTTGCGGAGCGTCTTGGCAGCTTGGATGCGGTTCGCGAGGTGCGTGGCATCGGCCTCATGGTGGGCTGCGATATCGCCGAGGATGTGGGAGATGCCCATGATGTGGTGGCGGCGATGCTCGCGGAGGGCTTCGTGATCAACGCTACGGGCCCGCATACGCTGCGGTTCCTACCCCCGCTCATCTGCGGTACTGCGGATATCGACCGGCTCATTTCCGCTCTCACTCGCGTTTTGGCCTAGTTGCCGCTATACTGTTCACCCACGGGCGATTGGCGCAACGGTTAGCGCAGGTGCTTTACACGCACAAGGCTGGGGGTTCGAATCCCTCATCGCCCACCATAGAACGTCAACGCGGGGGTCACGGCGCCCCGCCGTTTTCGTTTGAATTGCGTCGGATCGACCCGTTCGGGTACGTCGGGAGCGAGGAAGACGGCGCGAAGCCGGTTTCCAGCGCAGCCCGTTCAA
>ENA-OPZD01000283-OPZD01000283.1-human-gut-metagenome-genome-assembly--contig:-NODE-283-length-15195-cov-2.809663_pt1 | contig 15195 bp, 17 predicted proteins | sample MGYA00242479_ERZ504495 | MGnify/ENA primary metagenome ERZ504495 (study PRJEB26092, sample SAMD00036286) | human gut metagenome | host: Homo sapiens | study: EMG produced TPA metagenomics assembly of... | reverse complement strand
TAATAAGAAAACCGGAATTGCCTTAATGCTTTTGTTTCAATATATCTGTTCTGACTTCCCAGTTTCACAACTTTGATTTTTTCGCTCCCATAAAACGCTTTTCTTCCCACTCCTGTCACATTTGTATCTTTGACAAATACCGTCTCCAGTTCATCCTGCACATCCAGAATCCTTGTTCCCTCATGTTCTCTGCTGATACCTTCCATATCCCCTGTCATATTTGGATCATAACAAACATAAGTGACTCCACTTTCTTTAAATACATAATCTTCATCAAATAAACCAGCTACAAAATACTGCTTATTGCCTTTAAAATTGTTACTTTCTTCCCCCAGATATACACATACTTTGTTATCTGGATCAAATGCATCTCTTTCGATAAATTCTCCCCCGTCTATAAAGAGATTGTCAATACTAATATATACACATTCAGAAAGCTGTGGACAATTTCTGAAGGCATTCTTTTCTACCTTAATCACGCGATTTAACATAACTTTTCGCAAATGAATGCAGCCTTCAAATGCAGACTGTCTGATAATCATGGTTTCCTGGTCCCAGTCCCGGTTTACCCTGACATTTTTTATCCGGTCACAGCCTGCAAATGCTTTTTCACCGATTTCGCTCACTATTTTTCCATTATTATTGTTCCGGAATTATTAACACTCTCCACATTGACACCTTTTACCAGATGATAGGTATCTGTTTCCGCATCATATTCATACTCCAAACCTTCGGTACCTGTCACCTCTTCACTTCCACTTTCCGTATCCGAACTCTGCGCCTCTGCCACTTCATTCTCCGTGTCATCCGTAAATGCAGAAGCCACATCTTCTTCTGTAAATTCATCGGTTTCCTCTGCTGACGTAACCCCGGATTCATCACTTTCCTGATTCTCCTGTGCATTACTATCTTCTTCCAGAGCAGTATCTCCCGTCAGAATTTTTTCCGGTTCTGCCACTTCCTGCACACTTTCCAGATTTCCATCTGAAAAATCCGCGGCATATACTGGTGTTCCTGCCGCTGTCACGGTAAGTGCCAGAAGCATTGCAAGCATTTTCTTATTCTTCATATACTCTTCCTCCATTTCTGTACAATTTCTTACTGTTATAGAAATATAAGAATATTACATCTTATTTTTTTAATATACCATATTTATTTCCATTTTCTGTAAATACGGTTTTAAAAAGCTCTTAATGTCCCTGAATTTTTCCACATATGCGTATATTACAAAAAGCCCTGTCCGGTATTCTGATGCCGCAGTTTTTTCAGCCGCAGCACCAGATTATCACCATCCAGAGCTTTTTCCTGTTTTATTGCTATTCCACACTCGTGAATTATATCCTCACATGACTGAAGTCACGTGCTTCCAGACGCTTTAGGCGTCAGACTAAATATCGGCGGATACGCCTGTAACTTAGGTTTGCGCAGATATGCGCTTTTTCCCATGCCAGATATGGCAGGTTCCCACATTACAGGTAGTCCGCTGTATATCTGCCTGCATCTATGCAGCCATTAAGAGTCCCATCTCAGAACTGAGTTCCCTTAGATCTGCATAAACACATGAGGTTCTACGCTTTACTGCAGGGACTTTTGCCTCCAGCAAAGACCTTTCCGTTGCCGGAAGGGGTTTTAAAAGTTCACGGATAAAATATCTGGCCCCGATATTATAAGAAGCTGACAGGTCACAGTTATATCTTTTTCCCGTCTGAAATGCGCAGAGGCTGTGTTTTCTCCAGTCACGCAGGACTATCCCTGATCCATCATACGCAAGCCTGCTCGTATTCCATGCACAGATCCTGGATATGCGCATCCCTTTCCTGTGTGCCTGATGTTCACACCGTTTCTGGATATCCCGTTTTCTCCAAAGCTGCAGTTTCTGCCTCTTACTTCCCGATATCTTTCCGTTCATTTCCAGATACTCAAATACGATCACATCTGCATGATTCTCCCATGCATATTCTGCAACTGCCCCTGCGATCTTTCTGCTTAATTCTATATTCAGACGTCTGGTGTATGCCCACCTGTCCCCTGCCTGCGCAGATCCATGTTCCCTCTGGAATCTGCGGATCCGTCCCAGTGTGCGGTACATCCGGTCTTTTTCACTGGGGAAGTCAATAAACTTTCTCCCCAGGACAGTTCCGTCTGCCCGCATGATGGTACAGACTGCATCCGTATTGATCCCCAGATCCACACTGCAGATGATCTGCTCTTTTACAGGTGTCTTGGTAAACATCACTTCTTCTGTATAGGAAAAACGCAGGAAATATTTATGGTGTCTCTTTTCCAGTGTCGGGCAGATGCCTTTTTCCCATACCAGTTCCTGCGCAGGTATTCCATATCCGTATGGCTTAAACACACACGGAACCATCTCCAGTCATGCCCGTCATACAGTTTCAGGTATGCCTCATCTTTTCCCTCTGTCCCTTCGCGGTACATCACATCCCGGTAAAAGACCGGCATGGCATGGTTTTCACAGGTAAAATTCGGTTTCCCGGAGAGTTCTCCCGCTGCCTCCCACTGTTCCATCCGGCTTTCATAGGACGATACACTTCCCAGTGCATGCTGGATGGCAGCTCTTCTGAGATAAGAAGGCATCTTCGGAAAACGGATGTCAAATCAAGCGGGCATGGTTCTTTTTCGTTGTGTGAATCAGATGTTCTGCTGCATTAAAGCGTTTTTTGCTTCCGGGATCATTTTCAGTTCTGCCCACACCTGTTCATAGATTTCCGTCAGATAGCTGACGCCTGACGATAGATTTCCAGTGTCTGGCGGATTGGGATATTCTGTTTTCGTAATTCCACACCATAACTGGATACCGTCTGCATTTTCTTCTCCTCTGAACTGTTTTTTATTTTGTGCTATGAACAAATTGTACCATAGATATCTTATTTTGTAAACATATGTTCTTTTTTTAACAAAAAAATTGCGCGTCTAACTCGGTTAAATGTATTTTACTTAAATGAAAAACTAAATTCCGGTTTTGGACCAAATGCAAGAGTAAATTCCATATAGGTCGAAGTTACTTTTGCACACATATTTGCCATATTGTCTTTGATAATCATTACTCCGTATAATGTACTTGCAGCTGATTGCCTGCCTGTGCAGATTGGAGATAATTATGAAGAATAAAGGCAATCAGAAACATTTAACATTTGAACAGCGTGTTGATATCGAGAAAGGTCTTACTGAGAATAAAAGCTTCGCTGAAATTGGACGAATTATTGGTAAAAATCCATCTACCATATCAAAGGAAGTACGTCTCCACGCACATACAAAAGACGTCCGGATTCAGGTTACACTCACCCGCCATGTATTCATCGCAAGAACTGTAAGGTGACATGCTTGTGTGATAAGATGTGTGGCATTCATTGTAAGCTTTGCAGAAAACCATCCTTTCGCTGCACTGATATATGTCCCGCATATGAGACAGCTGAATGTGAGAAACTGAATAAACCTCCCTACGTATGTAATGGCTGTGGTAAAAAGACCCATTGTCTTATGCCCAGAAAGTTTTATTCATCCAAATATGCCCATGATGAGTACCGTAGCGTGCTAGTCGATTGCAGAGTCGGCATTAACCAGACTCCGGAAAGCATTCAATCCATGAATGATTTATTGGTTCCATTGATCAAGGAGAAGCATCAGTCCATCGGTCATATTTATGCTACTCATGCAGAAGAATTGGGTTGCTCCAGAAGAACACTTTACTCCTACATCAATGATTGTGTATTCGATGTCCGCAATGGTGACTTAAGACGTTCTGTACGTTATAAGAAACGCAAGAAACCTACACAGACCAGTGCAAAAGATCGTTCTTATCGTCAAGGTCATAACTACGAAAATTTCCAGAATTATATGAAAGATCATCCAGATATAAATGTTGTGGAAATGGACTGCGTGGAAGGAATGAAAGGCGAAAGCTGCGCCCTCTTGACCTTTACATTCCGCAACTGCAATCTTATGCTTATGTTCCTGTTGGAATATCAAGACCAGGAATGCGTGTTAGAGGTCTTTGTATGGCTTGAAACAGTGTTAGGACAGGATGCATTCAAAAAGCTTTTTCCGGTGATCCTCACGGATGGAGGTTCAGAATTCTCAGCTCGTGAAGAGATGGAGGAATTCTGTGACGGAAGTAAAAGCACGACGGTCTTTTACTGTGATCCATACAGCTTTTGGCAAAAAGGTGCCTGCGAAAAGAACCACGAGTATATCCGCTACATCCGTCCGAAAGGGAGTTCATTCGCTGATTTAAATGACGAGAAAGTCAGACTTATGATGAATCACATAAACAACGAAAAAAGAGACAGTCTTAATGGACATAGCCCATATGAACTCTCTCTTTTACTCTTGGACAACAAACTGCACAAAGCATTAGGATTAAAGGCAATCGCACCTGATGATGTTATGCTTAGTCCAAAACTTATAAAATAAAATAGTAAAGCACAGGCAGATTTCACTGCACCAGAATTTAGTCTTGCACATAAGGCATGTGGAATTTAGTCTTGCACACTATTTTCAGATGCCCGGTTAGTATGCATAAAAACATAAATCATGGGTGCTTACAGGTTTATTATAAGGCAAAAAATGGAATTGTTAAGGTGTAAAGTGGAATTTAATCCCGCATATTTACTGAGATAAGACACAGCTGGAATTTAGTTTTTCATTTAAGTAGAAATTGAATGAAAACCGTTTTGTTATTTTTATTTATTATGAGTGCAGATATGCACAGTTTGCGCTTTCATCTACTACAATATATTTATGGTTAATATCCCTTACAGCCAGTAAGGAATTATCCATCTTGTTGCTTAAGCTGTTAAAATGTATGGAGCAATCGGTATATCGTCTTATTCATCTTGGACTTCGCGTCCGTTGCCGAGACTGATAACCAGCTCCTCATTTGCAGCGTTCGTTTTATGCAGGTTGAACTGCCTTCGGTACGTTCGTGTCACACCACAGTAGATGGAATAGGCAATGAGTAAAACTGGTCTTTATCCATTGCATAATCTGATTTTAAGGAGTGACAAATTTATGAATATGAATGCAGTAGGTATTGATGTTTCCAAAGGAAAAAGCATGGTTGCTATCCTTCGTTCTTATGGTGAGATCATTTCAAAACCATTTGAAGTCAAACACACAGTCAGTGGGATTCGCTCTCTCATTGAGCAGATCCAATCCATTGATGGCGAATCTCGTATTGTCATGGAACACACCGGTCGTTATTACGAACCTCTTGTCCGTGAACTTTCGAAAGCTGACCTTTTTGTATCTGCCATAAATCCCAAACTCATCAAAGATTTTGGAGACAACTCTCTCCGCAAAGTAAAGTCCGATAAAGCGGATGCAGTAAAAATTGCACGCTATACTCTTGACAGTTGGACGGAACTCAGACAGTATAGTCTCATGGATGAAATTCGTAATCAACTGAAAAACCATGAACCGCCAGTTTTGATTTTTTACATGAAACACAAAAACCGCTATGAAAAATAATCTAATCAGCATCCTTGACCAAACTTATCCGGGAGCTAACACTTATTTTGACAGCCCTGCCCGTGAGGATGGAAGTCAAAAATGGGTTGACTTTTCAGCCACCTACTGGCATGTGGATTGTGTTCGTAAACTCTCTCTAAACGCCTTTATCGACCACTATCAAAAGTGGTGTAAACGCAGGAAGTACAACTTCAGCCGTTCAAAAGCTGTTGAAATCTATGAAGCATCTAAGGAGCTTGTTTCTATACTTCCAAAAGACGATCTGACAAAGTTAATCATCAAACAGGCTGTAGAACAATTAAATACGGCTTCACAGACTGTGGAACAGCTTCGTACCATGATGAATGAGGCTGCTTCTAAACTGCCGGAATACCCTGTTGTCATGGCTATGAAAGGTGTAGGTAAATCGCTTGGTCCACAGCTTATGGCAGAGATTGGTGATGTCTCCCGATTTACCCACAAAGGAGCCATTACAGCCTTTGCAGGCGTTGATCCCGGTGTAAATGAATCCGGTTCATATGAGCAGAAAAGCGTTCCTGCTTCCAAGCGCGGTTCCAGTACTCTTCGTAAGACTCTGTTTCAAGTCATGGATGTTCTCATCAAAACAAAGCCACAGGATGATCCTGTCTACTTGTTTATGGATAAGAAACGAGCACAAGGAAAGCCTTATTACGTCTACATGACAGCCGGTGCGAATAAGTTTCTTCGCATCTACTATGGTCGAGTGAAAGAATATCTGTCTTCACTCCCAGAATAAATATCTCGTCAATACCTTTATTTTAGACCAGCGAATATCGGTGGTCTTATTTTAATGTTCAAAATCTTGCAAAATTTTTGCCTGAAATCATCAATTTGCTATTGACTTTTTATTTTGCAGGCTCGGTAATTGAATTGCCAAGGATTCCCGCTTATTATCCTAAAACAAAGAATACTGATAAAAACATGGCAGAGGAATACATTTTAGAGTGTCTTCTGCCATATTTTTATAACAGATATAAAAGAATAATTGTACAGAAAATAAACTGATATACTGTAAAAAAATTACAAAATTTACATATATCTAAGGAATAAATTGTTTTTTGGAGAGCTCTATGTATAATAAAATTGGGTAGATAATTGTGTTACGTTGGACTGCAGCAGAAAAGAAGGGGGACAGGATAATGTATTATAAGATAAGAAGGATATTGACATGGACATTGACGGCGGCTGTTGTATTAAGCAGTAATTCTGTTACAGTGCTGGCTGAAAATGAGGATTTTTCAGAGTTTCAGGATGTGGAAGAAGATGTATCTGTAACAGAAGATGAGGTTGATTTTGAATCAGAAACAGAAATATTCCGGCAACCGGATATACAGACAGATGTTCAGGAAGAAGTTTTTTCAGCAGGAGATAACGATGAATATGCAATATGGTTTCAGGATTCTGGAGATGAGGAAAAGAATGGTTTTCTGTATGCATATTCAGACATAAAGAGCGCCAGATTTTATTTGAATACGGACAATCTCCGTGATAAAGATGCAACTATTTTCTGGGAAGTTGTACTTAGAAAAGAAGGAGATGAGTATGAGCGTTATTCATATATATCTTTAGCGGACTGGCCGCAGGAGCAGCGTTTCTGGAAAGTCGCTCCTGAGGATGACAGTGTTATTATAATTGATGGACAAAAACTTTTGGAAGCATATAAATGGAAAGATGAAAATGAGAGATATAAAGATTACTGGTTTGCGATCTATGCCTATGTTTTGGTAAGAGGCGACGAGGTTTATTGTACACAGAAAGGAATTTATGACAAGAAACGAATATAGAAGAGCTATCATCCTAGCGAAGAGTCAGGACTCTTTCCAGGCGAGACATATGATATTAACGAGGAATATCTTCTGTATATGGATAAGGCAGCTTTTGGAGGAGGTCAGTATATTACATTTCCAATCTGGGGTGTTGAGGTACAGACTATAGAGGAGAAGGATAAAGATCCGGCGTTAGAAGAGACTGAGATATGTACAGTGGAAGAGAAGGACAGAGGATGGCAGATTGAGGCAAAAAGACCAGGAACAGCAAGGGTGATACTTACATACAGAGATTATGCTTATGAGGCAGAGCAATATAGTTTTCTTATTCATATAGGAGAATCCAGGTGCAGACATCACTGGAGTGTTATCAAGGAGGTTCCTAAGATGGCTTGCATTCCTGGGATCATCTATAAAAATGTGAAAACTGCGGGCAAGAAAATGAAGATTTTCTTCCTGCTGTTCACAATTACCAGTGGAAGACCGATATAGAACCAACATGTGCAGAAGACGGAAGCAGACAGGAAGTATGTTTAGATTGTTTCAAGACAGGAAAGACAGAGAAGATTCCGGCAAAAGGACATGTAATGGGAGACTGGAAGGTGATACGATCTGCAACTGCTGTGAAAGAAGGACTAAAGGAACGACAGTGTACAGTGTGTGGTGATGCGAAAGAAAACAAAAAAGATCAAGAAGCTGAAAACCAACTATAAAATTGAATGTACCTGTTGATCAGGTACTTCCGTTAAAATTGAATCAGTCATTCCAGGTTAAAGTATCAGGGCTGGCAGCAGGTGACAAGGTAGTTTCCTGGACAAGCAGTAATAAGAAGATTGTTTCTGTTACTGACAAGGGCAAGATCACAGGAAATAAGGTAGGAGAGGCAGTCATTAAAAATTAAATTACGGAGTGGTTTAACTGCCAGATTCACTGTAAAAAGTACAGAAAAGGTGCTGTGAGAATAAGCTCATTTAAAAATATTCAACAAGGTGACAGACAAAAAAGATCCAAAAGACAGTTCGTATGAAAGTTGGAGAAAAGCTGACCTTGTCAGCTGCTGCTGTACCGGTTACCAGTAAACCCCAATTTACCTATAGATTCTTCGAATGAAAAGATTGCATCAGTGAACTCTAAAGGTGTGATTACTGCCAGGAAAAAAGGTAAGGCAGTAATTACTGTTGAATGTGGTAAAAAGGCAGCAAAATTTAAGATTGAAGTTGTAAAAAGATAACTAAGTCAAACTATCCAACAAGCCCCTGACCTTTGAATATGTCAGAAAGAAACATTTCTGCCTGTAACTTAAAACTGTTTTTGGGATGATTGAGGTTTTGAAGGGCTGTCGCATCTGCAGATAAATTTACAGGGCGATAGCCCTGTTTTATGGTTGAATGAGTTGGAAATACATATACAAGAGGTGTACAAAAGAATCCTGATGTGATATAATTCATGCGTATCGGGGCTTTTTTATGAAAAGGAGCGCGATTATAACAGGAAGAGATTTTAAAATGTAAAATCAATACACTTAAAAGGAGATATAGACAAAAATGAAATTAGGAATCGTTATTACGAGGCCGATTTCATACATGTCCATATAAGTTGTTAAATGCCTTTAAATGCTGATAGCTAGAGCATTTAGCGGATTTCCGACTTGGATAAAACTCTATATAAATTCATGTAATTTTTTTGAAAAATGGCCCACTTTGTGGATCATTAACTTTTGATCGAAGTTCTAATATGGTAAGAAGAAGCGCCTGTATGAGCGCTTCTTTTTTCTGTACAGGAAGGACCGCCTGCGGTGCTCTGCTGAATTTAAAAATGCCCGCACGGAGGCGGGCATGATAACAAGAAAAGCCCTGGATTAGAAAATATAAAAATTTTCCTCGCCAAATCGTTATCAGATTTGTCATCATTTAGAAGATAATCGATCCAAAAACACAAACTATTTTACACTACCAGAGGATCTTTCGGAATACTGCCGTACTAAACTGAAAAAAATAATACTAAGCCATCTGATAGAGAATCTGGCAGACAGCCAAGAACAGTATCAGATGCTTTTATAAGATGTTAATATACGAATGATTACCTAGTTACGAGACGCTTGCTTCAATTATTTCATATTTACGCAATTAAAAGGAGGATTACCATTTAATACATTAACTACTTCTTCGGCTACTTTTCTTTGCAATGTATGAATTGCAGTTTCGCTATACCATGCGCTATGTGGAGTTGCGATTACATTATCCATATGGAGTAATGGATGTTCTGGAGTAACTGGTTCGTTTTCAAATACATCTACTCCGGCACCAGAAATCTTGCCGTTTTGCAGTGCTTCGATAAGAGCGGCCTCGTCGATGATTCCGCCACGAGCTGTATTCACAAGAATAGCGTTTGGTTTTAATAATGTCATTTCTTCTTTCCCGATAAGATGGTAAGTATCTTTTGTAAGTGGGCAATGAACAGAGATAAGATCGCTATCTTTGAGAAGCTGTTCTAAAGTAACAGGTGTTACATTTAGCTCCTGAGCAGCAGTCTCATTTATATAAGGATCGTATGCGATCACTTTCATTCCAAATGCACTCATTTTGCGGGCAACCATTTTAGGGATGCGACCAAAGCCTACCAATCCAAGAGTGCATTCTGATAATCTTAAAAGAGGGACAACACTGGAATATCCCCCATTTCACCTTTGCGGAAAGATTTTGCTAAGATGGGTAGCTTTTTTCCTAAAGCGAGAAGCATGGTACACGCATGGTCGGATACTTCATCCACACCATAATCAGGTACATTGCACACATAAATTCCTTTCTTGGAAGCAGCTTCACAATCAATATTATTTACGCCAATTCCGTACTTTATGATGATTTTACAATTCTGCATGTGTTCGATTACTTCTGCATTAATATCAGAATACTGTGTGATGACTGCATCTGCATCTTTTACAACTGGAATAAGATCTGGAGTAGTTTTAACTTGGTAATCAAATAATTCATAACCTGCACCAGTGATAATTGAACGTTCTGAATCTATATTTTCGTATTGATAATCTGTAATTACAACTTTCATAATATATTTTCTCCTATATAATTTTACATTTTTCAGCTACAAGATATGCACCTAAAGCAGAAGCAGAAAATCCAGCTTCGGGTTCAAATATAGTTATTTGGTTACTTAGTTTTCTTCTGTGAAGATGTCAACTAATGCCTGTTTAAAAGGATCTTTTCCACAGACAACAAACTGAGTATCGTCAGTTACACAAAGTGCGGAGGAATTTCTGATAGCCTGAATGTCACCCTGAAGTGCTGCACCTAAAATATAGTTTGATATTTTTGAAGGCTCGGCGTTGCAGAAAAGTCCGAGTATACGACCGGAAAAGCATGCACGTCCAAGTCCGGTTTCTTTTGCGGTATTATAGCCTAGAAGAAGCCATTTTCTGTCATATTGGTCAGCAGTAACAAAACTTCTGTTTACTGACTTGGCAATGATTGTATCGTTGATAATTGCAGAAAGTAGTTCTCCGGAAATAGAAGTAAGGCAACCGGTTATTTCTTTATCGGCATTTACTGCGACAAACTTATTGTGTGATCCTGGAAGTACTAGGATCATTGGGGAACCATTATGGTATTTATCAATAATGGCGAGACTTTCTACTTCTTCGCCACGCATGATATCCATTGCTTCGTAATTTTCAAGAGAAATATTACTACATGAGTTTTTGATTCCAGGTATAAAGTGGATTGGGATTGGACATATTTCTGGAAGCCTTATTGCAACAGTAGAACGAGCTATCTGTTCTAAATCGGCAGGAGCTGTGAGGTGCGGAACGACAACAATTCCTACATCGGAAGTAATCATACCGCTGGCAATAATATGATTGATGTTATCGTAAGTAAGAGAATGGTCTTCAAGCAACTGCTCAAGGCATTCTTTAACAGCATTTTTTAATTTGGAATTATTGCCATCTATGGCCGTATTGCGTACGCCGACCTCACGTTTCTGTTCATCTATTCGTTGACGACTACTGTTCCAAAGAATGCAACGTGTATTAGTAGTACCGCCGTCTATTGTAATTGTGTATGTATCCATTTCTGATTGTCCTTTCTAACGTGGATGTTGTAAGCATTTGTTATCCATTCTTAAAGTAAATGAAATGTAATTCTACAAATTATTCTGTTCTATCTTGTATTTCTTAAAAGTATTTCTGGTTTCCTGAAGACGTGGAATCATTCTATTTGCATCTTTTATACTGATCATAGAAAAAAGAGCATCAATTAAACAGAATTGAGATATGCGCGAATTTAATGCATCTGTCAAAATACTGAACTCTTCACTAAGTGTGCTTAATACGACAGTAGAAATCTTTGCAATAGAAGAATTGGGATTTCCTGTAATTAGAATTGTTGCAATTCTATTTCTGTATGCGTTTTCAATTTGTTTATAAATGTCAGCTGTTTCACCAGATTGTGATACGCATAAAATCAAATCATTAGTCTTAGAATGTGAAAGCAATGCGGCGGTCATGTGTGCATCCAGGTTGTAGACACAATTAAGGCCAAGTTCAGTAAAACGAAAATAGGCATACTGGCATATTGCAGCTGAAGCTCCATGGCCGATAATTATAATGCGGTTAGCAGAGATGATAAGACGCTGGGCTTCTGTACATTCATCTATAATGGTGTCTGAATTTTTGTTCAATGAGTTAATAGCGCCAAGGAATACTTTTTTCTTAATATCCCCAGGTGTGTCGTCTAAGGTAATATCGTTTGAGAATGATAAAATGTTCGATTTAAATATTCCTGTGTAAGTTTGATTTTAAAAGATTTAAATCCGTCAAATCCAAGTAGTCGGCAGAATTTTACAACAGAAGCTTCGCTTCGAAAATTAGTGTGACTCATAAGATCAGTTATCGATGTATTTACTACGATGGATGGATTTTCCAAAATATAAGTAGCAAGCTGTTGCTGACTTTGAGTCATTTGAGGATACATTTCATTGATTTTTATCAATGTAGGATACTGGATAGTGTCCATATCTATCGTTTCTCCCCCTTTCCTTTTAATTTAAATCCAATATAACACAAGTTTTACAAATAATCAAATAAAAAGTAAAAAATAAAATTATTTTATCGTGATATATACAATATGCACAATTAAAATGAGGATAAATTATAAAAAATATGTAATTTTGCAAAACGACTTGACATAACAATAAAAATTATATTATCGTGGTACAAGCATTTGTTATTTCATAACACAATAAATACTAAGGAGGACAAGAAAATGGCTAAATGGAAACAAATGAAAATGATCGTGGGTTCAATTATGGTAGGAGCGCTTCTGATGCCTACAATGTCTATAACAGCATGGGCGAATGCGGAAACAGAAGTGACGGTAGATAATTTTGAAAGTGAAATTTTACCGAACCTTGCTATTAAAGAGGACGGAACACCGTTAAAGGTAGCTATTACTGTTGCAGAATTAGACAGTGAATATGTAATTGCAGTACAGAAGTATGCACAGTACTTACTTGAAACAGCTGGAGCAGAAGTAACAGTAAGCAGTGCAGATGGCGATGTTGAGAATCAGTGCAATCAGATTTATGACTTTATTGAAAAAGGAGTAGATGTTGTTTTAATTCAGGCAGCAGATAGTAATGCTGTTGCACCTGCCGTAAAAGCATGCAATGAAGCGGGAGTTACGGCTATAGCGGTAGGAAGAGCTATCAATGGAGATTGTACAGTTGACTATAGTGCGCTTATTGATGATGTGGCAATGGGTAAACTGGCGGCAGAATATGTTGCTGATAATGCTGGAGAAGGTGCAACAGTAACAACAATGCAGGGGACTTTAGGAACTGCTTCTGCAGATGATAGAACAACAGGATTTGCAGAGGGTGTAGAAGAATATGGATTGGATGATATCAGAGATAATCCTTGTGATTGGTCTTCAGAATCATCTATGGCTGCTATGAATGATATCCTTACAACAAATGAAGACATTGATGCTGTATTCCTTCATAGTGATTGCATGTTAGCAGGTGTTATTTCCGGTTTAACGCAGTCAGAAAAATTGAAAACATTAGACGATCCAGAACATGTAATGATTGTATCTATTGATGGAGCTGCATCTGCGATGGATTATATTCGTCAGGAATATGTGGATATGACAGTGGATAACTCACCGCTTGCTTTAGCGACCATTGCTGTAAAAGCAGTATTGACAAAAACTGTCAAAGGAGAAGAATTAGGTGGCGGTGTAACAAAAGTTAACGCATCCGTTATTACAAAAGATAATGTAGATGAAGCGGAATTCTGGGGTAATTTCGATCTGGAAGACGGATATTGGAGTGAAACCGCAAACACATGGAATACGTATGCAATTGAATAGTAACTTACACATGAGGTGTTATATTTATAGCACCTCATTGCAATTATAAACTATTTTCTGAAAGGAACTTACAATGGATAAACAAGGTTTAGTATTGAATGGCATTGGAAAACAGTTTTATGGAATTACAGTACTGTCTGATATCGATTTTGAAATCCTTCCAGGTGAGATACATGGTCTTCTTGGAGAAAATGGAGCAGGAAAGTCAACTTTGATGAAGATTATCAATGGAGCGCTTACACCTACAACTGGTAATATATATATTGATGGGGAAAAATGTCTTTTGACTCTCCTCATGCAGCAGCTAATCATGGAATACGAATGGTGTATCAAGAACTAGATCTGTTTCCGCATCTGACCGTGGCAGAGAATATCTGCCAGGGAAATATTCCTAAGAATAAGGCTGGCATGGTTGACTGGAAAGAAATGGAAAGGGTATCAAAAGAACTCCTTAAATTGATTAAAGTGGACATTAATGTAAATGAAAGGATGGATCGTCTTAGTATTGCTCAGCAACAGATTGCAGCAATTGCAAGAGCTTTAAACGGAAATTGTAAATTTATTCTTCTGGACGAGCCGACTTCTGCGTTGCCCAAAAAAAGATGTTGAAAATTTATTTGCCATTGTCAGAAATTTGAAAAAGGAAGGAATTTCTGTTGTATTTATTTCTCACAAATTAGATGAGATGATGGATATCACAGATAGAATAACTATATTAAACAATGGAAAAAAAGTAGCTACAGTGCAAACATCAGATATTAATGAAGAGTTGTTGGCAGAAATGGTTGTTGGAAAAACCATCAAAAACAAGTATCCTAAAGTTCGCTATGAAAGGGCGAAACATTGCTGAGATTTGAACATATTACATTGAAAACCATTGAATGATATTTCGTTTGAATTAAAACGTGGTGAAGTTCTTGGAATTGTGGGACTTCTCGGTGCTGGAAAAACAGAAATAGCAAAGGCTCTTTTTGGAGTATATGGAAAGGGTAATGACAAGCTGACAGGAAATATCTGGTTTAATGGCAAAAATGCAAGATATGCATCTCCGGTAGAGGCGGTGAATGCCGGAATAGGATATATTTCAGAAGACAGAGGCGGAGAGGGACTGCAGGTTAATCAGGCAATTGATTTTAATATTTCGCTAGCGGCATTAAAACATATCAGAAGAGGTGTTTTTCTGGATTTAAAAAAAGAGAAAGCAGTTAATCAGAAATTAATTGAAAAATTGCAGGTTAAATGTGAAAGTATGAAACAAAAGGTGACAAACTTAAGTGGTGGAAATCAGCAGAAAGTTGTTATTGCCAAATGGTTTGCATCAAAAGCCAGGATTATTGTTTTGGATGAACCAACGCGAGGAATTGATATTGGAGCAAAAGTAGAGGTATATAAGCTGATCAATGAAATGGTAGAAGCAGGTATAGGGGTGATATTGTTATCATCAGAAGTACCGGAAGTATTTGGTATGGCTGATAGAATCTTAGTGTTGAAAGATGGCCAGATTACAGGAGAATATGGCATGGATGAAATAAATAAAA
>ENA-OPZD01000282-OPZD01000282.1-human-gut-metagenome-genome-assembly--contig:-NODE-282-length-15207-cov-3.492109_pt1 | contig 15207 bp, 14 predicted proteins | sample MGYA00242479_ERZ504495 | MGnify/ENA primary metagenome ERZ504495 (study PRJEB26092, sample SAMD00036286) | human gut metagenome | host: Homo sapiens | study: EMG produced TPA metagenomics assembly of... | reverse complement strand
ATCGACCAAAATCCTGTTACTTAACTTATGTTATATTAATAGTATTAACATTATTTAAAATTGTTCAAATTTTCATATTTGTTTATCATTCTGTTATCACAAGCAGTTGTCAGGACACTCTCCCGGCAACCGTTTTTCTATACTGTTCGTTATTCTTTTCCGCTTTTTTATATATTTCCAGGCAACAGAAAAACCCGTAGAACCGAAGTTCTACGGGTATCTTACGTTTGGACACAACGTTATCTTGCGATAACAAATCTATATTCAGATTGTATTACTCGATGATTGTAGCAACACGTCCTGATCCTACAGTACGTCCACCTTCACGGATAGCGAAAGTAAGACCCTGGCTCATAGCGATTGGGTGGATCAGTTCGATTGTCATTTCGATGTTATCTCCAGGCATACACATTTCTGTTCCTTCTGGAAGGTTGCAAACACCTGTTACGTCTGTTGTTCTGAAGTAGAACTGTGGACGATAGTTGTTGAAGAATGGAGTATGACGTCCACCTTCATCTTTTGTCAGAACGTAAACCTGAGCTGTGAATTTTGTATGGCATGTAAGTGTTCCTGGTTTAGCAAGAACCTGTCCACGCTCGATTTCGTTTCTCTGAACACCACGAAGAAGTGCACCGATGTTATCACCAGCCTGAGCTTCATCAAGAAGTTTACGGAACATCTCGATACCAGTTACAACTACTTTACGTGTTTCTTCTTTGATACCAACGATTTCAACTTCGTCAGATACATGAAGTACACCAGCCTCTACTCTACCAGTAGCAACTGTACCACGACCTGTGATAGAGAATACATCCTCTACAGGCATTACGAATGGTTTATCTGTGTCACGCTGTGGGTCTGGAATGTAGCTGTCAACAGCATCCATAAGTTCCATGATCTTGTCTCCCCACTCACCGTTCGGATCTTCAAGAGCTTTAAGAGCAGAACCTTTGATTACCGGGATATCATCTCCTGGGAAATCATACTCGGAAAGAAGTTCACGAATCTCCATCTCAACCAGTTCAAGAAGTTCTTCGTCATCAACCATATCACATTTGTTCATGAATACAACGATGTAAGGAACACCTACCTGACGAGCAAGAAGAACGTGCTCTTTTGTCTGAGCCATAACACCATCTGTAGCTGCTACAACAAGGATAGCACCATCCATCTGAGCTGCACCTGTGATCATGTTCTTAACGTAGTCAGCATGTCCTGGGCAGTCAACATGTGCATAATGTCTCTTCTCTGTCTGATACTCAACGTGAGCTGTAGAAATTGTGATACCACGCTCTCTTTCTTCTGGAGCTTTATCGATATCTTCAAAGTTTTCTACTACGTTTCCAGCAACTCTCTCAGCCAGAACTTTTGTGATTGCAGCTGTTAAAGTTGTTTTACCATGGTCAACGTGTCCAATGGTACCAATGTTACAATGCGGTTTTGTTCTCTCAAACTTAGCTTTTGCCATTTTAAAACGTCCTCCTTAAAACAATTGGCTCTTATATTATTATAGAGCATCTTTTCGGTTTTAAACTTGCTATCCTTGATTATATTGCATAATCAGAATATTTGCAAGCATTTTATACAATTTGATAACTTGCATTACCAATTGTTATATCATTACAGCTCACCCACGCCGCTATCACACGAGGTGTTTTGGCATGTATATGCCAAAATTCCATTGCAGAAAACAATCTGGAATGAATTTTGGCAACGTTACTGAGAACGAAGTGAACAATAACGTTATATCTCCTGCAGTCCGTTGGCTTTAAACACCAACAGACTGCAGATGATCAAAATTATCAGTCTTTCTTAGCAAGAATCTTTTCCTGTACAGACTTCGGAACCTGCTCATATTTCTCAAAGAACATAGAGTAGTTACCACGTCCCTGTGTTCTGGAACGAAGGTCTGTAGCATATCCGAACATTTCGGAAAGTGGAACGTATCCACGGATCATCTTACCACCGCCGATATCTTCCATACCTTCGATACGACCACGGCGGGAGTTGATATCACCGATAACATCACCCATGTAATCCTCTGGTGTAGTAACTTCGACTTTCATGATAGGCTCAAGAAGAACCGGAGCTGCTTTCTGCATAGCATCTTTGAATGCAAGAGAACCTGCAATGTGGAATGCCATTTCAGAGGAGTCGACTTCATGGTAGGAACCATCGTATACGTTAGCATATACACCGACTACAGGGAATCCGCCAAGGATACCAGCTTTCATAGCTTCTTCGATACCTTCGCCGACTGCCGGAATGTATCCTTCGGAATAGCACCACCAACAACTGTGGATTCGAACTTGTACAGTTCTTCTCCGTTGGCATCCATAGGCTCGAATTTAACTTTACAGTGACCATACTGTCCACGACCACCAGACTGTTTTGCATACTTACTGTCTACATCAACAGCTTTGGTGATTGTCTCTTTGTAAGCAACCTGAGGAGCACCTACGTTAGCCTCAACCTTAAATTCACGAAGGAGACGGTCAACGATGATATCCAGATGAAGCTCACCCATACCAGCGATAATAGTCTGTCCAGTTTCCTGATCTGTATGTGCACGGAATGTCGGGTCTTCCTCTGCAAGTTTTGCAAGAGCTTCACCAAGTTTACCCTGTCCAGCTTTAGTCTTAGGCTCGATAGCCAGCTCGATAACTGGTTCTGGGAATTCCATGGACTCCAGGATTACCGGATGCTGCTCGTCACAGATTGTATCACCAGTTGTTGTGAATTTGAATCCGATAGCTGCAGCGATATCACCGGAATATACTTTATCAAGTTCCATACGTTTGTTAGCATGCATCTGAAGAATACGTCCAACACGTTCTTTCTTGTCCTTAGTAGCATTAAGTACATAAGAACCGGAATTCATTGTACCGGAGTATACACGGAAATATGCAAGTTTACCAACGAATGGGTCTGTCATGATCTTAAATGCCAGAGCTGAGAATGGTTCTTCATCAGAAGAATGTCTCACTACTTCATTACCGTCCAGATCAGTTCCCTGGATTGGAGGAATGTCTGTAGGAGCCGGCATATACTCAAGGATAGCATCAAGAAGCTTCTGAACACCTTTGTTTCTGTAAGCAGAACCACAGCAAACCGGAACAGCTGTACACTCGCATGTCGCTTTTCTTAATGTTGCTTTCAGTCTCTCAACAGTTGGTTCTTCACCTTCAAGATATTCCATCATTAAGTCGTCATCAAGCTCACAAATTTTCTCAATAAGCTCTGTATGATAAAGCTCAGCATCTTCCTTCATGTCTTCAGGAATATCAACGATGGAGATGTCATCACCTTTTTCATCGTTGTAGATGTAAGCTTTCATTTCGAATAAGTCAATGATTCCTTTGAAATCATCTTCTTTTCCGATTGGCAGCTGTAAGCAGATTGCGTTTTTACCAAGACGAGTCTTGATCTGCTCTACTGCACCGTAGAAGTTTGCACCAAGGATATCCATCTTGTTGATGAATGCCATACGTGGTACATTGTAAGTGTCGGCCTGACGCCATACGTTTTCAGACTGCGGTTCAACACCACCCTTAGCACAGAAAAAACGCCGACAGCACCGTCAAGTACACGAAGAGAACGCTCAACTTCTACTGTGAAGTCAACGTGACCTGGGGTATCAATGATGTTGATACGATGTTCCAGAGCACCTGGCTTCGGTTTGCAGTTCTCTTCCAGAGTCCAGTGACATGTTGTAGCCGCTGAAGTGATTGTGATACCTCTCTCCTGCTCCTGTTCCATCCAGTCCATGGTAGCAGTACCTTCATGAGTATCACCAATCTTATAGTTGACACCTGTATAATACAGGATACGTTCTGTAAGAGTTGTTTTACCCGCATCGATATGAGCCATAATACCAATATTTCTGGTACGCTCTAATGGATATTCTCTTCCCTCTTTAGCCAATGGATTTTCCTCCTATATTAGAAGCGATAGTGAGCAAATGCTTTATTTGCCTCAGCCATCTTGTGCATGTCTTCTTTTCTCTTAACGGATGCACCTGTGTTGTTCATTGCATCTAAAAGCTCATTTGCAAGTCTTTCTTCCATTGTTTTCTCGCCTCTTTTACGAGAGAACATTGTTAACCAGCGAAGAGCCAGTGCCTGACGTCTGTCTGCTCTTACCTCGATCGGAACCTGATAAGTAGCACCACCGATACGTCTAGCTTTTACTTCAAGAAGTGGCATGATGTTGTTCATAGCCTCTTCGAAAACTTCAAGTGCTGGTTTACCAGCTTTTTCTTCGATTCTGGCGAATGCACCGTAAACAATTTTCTGTGCTACACCTTTCTTACCGTCTAACATGATGTTATTGATAAGTTTGGTAACCACTTTATTGTTGTACATTGGATCTGCCAGAACGTCTCTTTTCTGAGTATGTCCTTTACGTGGCACGTTACTTCCCTCCTTAATCATTGTGATTAAATCATCGGTACTCACGCAGATAACTATTGCATGTTCGCACTGGTAAGGTCCTATATTTAACCCGCAACCGGCAGGGTATATGGAATACCGTACAAATTCATAGTTCTAGTCTTCCGTGAATTTTCGATTGATTAATTCCTGCTGTCCCAAACAATAGGATCAGCTCTTAAAATTCTTATGAAACCTTTTTAGAATTATTTCTTTTTCGGTCTCTTAGCGCGTTATTTAGAACGGGCCTGTTTTCTGTTAGCAACACCTGCAGTATCAAGAGTACCTCTGAGATGTGGTATCTTGTACCAGGTAAGTCCTTAACCCTTCCACCACGGATAAGAACAACGCTATGCTCCTGAAGGTTGTGACCTTCTCCTGGGATGTAGCTTGTTACTTCGATTCCGTTGGAAAGACGAACTCTGGCGATTTTTCTAAGAGCTGAGTTAGGCTTCTTAGGAGTTGCAGTCTTAACTGCTGTACAAACGCCACGTTTCTGTGGTGCAGACTGTTCAACTGCTTTCTTTCTTAAAGAGTTGAATGTTTTCTGGAGAGCCGGAGCTGTAGATTTCTTTACAGATGTCTGGCGTCCTTTTCTTACTAACTGGTTGAATGTTGGCATTCCATTTCACCTCCCGATTTATTTCTCCATAGATTTTCTATGGGGCCTTGCGGTTGCTATTCGTGTAATTACGCGCAAAAAATTAAACGCTCCTTTTGCACGCTTGCTTATTATATCCCGCAAAACTCGCACTGTCAAGGGATTTCTCGTGAATTTTCACGTATTTTTCATATTTCTATCATACCAAAAAATCCTTTCTTCATACACCACATCACCACATTAAACTTATCTGACAATATGCTCCCCTCCAACCACTTTACTGCCACTTCCCCACTGCGAATCCCAGCGCCGGATAATATTTATTTTGTGTGCATTTGCAGGATGCTTAGAGATACTTAGTCTGCGGAAATCTGCGTTATGAGCAGACCGTCTCACGTGTTTGAGCGAAGTTTGCAACGTAGCGAGTTTGAGAGGACTGCTATAATATCTCTTAGCGTCCGAAACCGCACACAAAATAAATATTATCCGGCGCGTCCCCCTACTAACAATTGCATTTCCCCCTCCCTTTTATTATAATAACAACCAAAGCAGGCAAATCAACTTGCAGACACACTATAACATTCTATAAACTCAGGAAAGGACACTATAATATATGAAGAAACCCAGCATGATCAGCATCCTTCTGTTTCTGACAGGACTCCTGTGCATCATAGCCCTGATCTTCTTTAACAGGACCACACTGCACCAGATCCTCACCACTGAAAAAGAAGTCGATACAATCTCCGAACAGATCACTGCAAAACACGACGAAGTCAAACAGGCAGTAAACAAGTACACTACCGCCATAGACACAGTCCAGTCAAATATCAATCGCATGAAACAAAAACAACAGACAGCCACACAGAAGAAAACCAAAGAAAAAGCTGAAATCCCGGAAGAAGCTTCATCAAAGCCTTCTGTATTTAGCCAGAACAGCACCAGTGCCTCTTCTGATTCCAGTGCCGGCGTTTTCTCCTCCGATGCCGAAACAGACGGACATATAATAGGAATCGATCCAGGGCATCAGAGTGAGTCCGTAGATATGAGTGCCCCGGAGCCCAACGGTCCCGGTTCTTCTGAAATGAAAGCAAAATGTACCAGTGGCACTCAGGGAACCTACAGCGGTGTTCCCGAATACCAGCTCAATCTGGAAGTCTCTCTTCAACTAAAAGATGAACTGGAACAGAGAGGCTATCAGGTAGTCATGACACGAACAGACAATGAAACAGCCATCAGCAACATGGAACGCGCACAATATGCTGCTGCACAGGGCGCAGAGATCTATGTCCGCATCCATGCAAACGGCGATGATTCCCATACTGCATCAGGAGCACTGACCATGTCGCCCTCCCAGAATAACCCTTATATCCCACAACTGTTTGAACAGTCTGATCGATTATCCCGATGCATCATCGATTCCTACTGTGCTGCAACAGGTTTTCAGAACCTTGGAATCCAGTACACTGACACGATGACCGGAATTAACTGGAGCACTGTTCCTGTTACAATCCTCGAAATGGGATTTATGACAAGCCAGAATGACGATCTGAAAATGAATGACGCAGAATTCCAGAAAACAATGGTACAGGGAATCGCAAATGGCATTGACAGCTACTTTGCATCATGATGATGTAAGTGTCAAAAAGCATTTTTCCCCTGACTTGATATCTGCGGATTGCTACGCAGCTTCGCAGTTCCCGCAATCCTGATTACAATAATAATTACGAAAGGAAAACCGCAATGAATAAAAAGCCAAATGAAAAACCTATTTTTCTCTATATAGTGATCGGCATACTGACTGTTGCAGTGATTGCACTGGCAGCTGTTTCATTTTTATCACTGAACCATCTCGTCACACTACAGCAAAAAGTACAGACACTCTCCAAAACCGTAGAGGAGATTTCCACTGATGCAAATACCCTTATCAGTCAGGCAGATCAGTTAGATGAATTAAGAGAACAGGAAAGTTCTGTCAAGGCAGCCACCGGAGAAACATCTCCTGCACAGTCAGAATCCGCTGAACCCTCTTCAGAATCCGAACAGCAGAACGGAACACTTTCCCCTTCCTCCAACAACACATTTACCGACAACACTGATTCCAGCATGGACAATCTCCTGAAACAGGTACAGTCCCTGCTGCCGGCTGATAACGGAACCTGGTCCGTCTATGTCTGCAACCTGCCGAAAGATTCTGAAGGCATGATCAACGATACTCCCATGCAGGCAGCAAGCCTGATCAAACTGTATATTATGGGAGCTGTATACGAAAACTACGATACCCTCTCCCAGTCTCACAACGGAGACGAAATTGACAGTAATATTTCAGCCATGATCACTGTCAGTGATAATGATGCTGCCAACACTCTGGTAAACTGGCTTGGAAACGGCGATGACTCTGCAGGCATGGCAAAAGTAAATGGCTTCTGCCAGGAACATGGTTTCACCAGCACCCAGATGAATCGCCTGCTTCTCGCAGGTAAAGAAAACGGCGACAACTATACATCCGTCAAAGACTGTGGAACCTTTTTAAAGCAGATATACCAGACTGTCAACGGAACCCTTCCCGCTTCTACTCTTCCAAACGCAGATGCAATGTATTATCACTTAAAAATGCAGCAGCGTAAAAACAAGATCCCTGCACAACTTCCAGAAGGCGTCGGTACTGCCAATAAACCGGCGAACTTGACACTGTAGAAAATGATGCAGCGATCATCTATGATACAGCCAAAGGAATTGACCTTGTAGTATGCTTTATGTCACAGGATCTTACTGATACCGGTGCAGCCCAAAGCACCATTGCTGCAGATGCACGTGCTATCTACGGATATTATAATGAATAAACACACTCTTCTGAATCTACAGTCTATCCAGATAATTGTCATAAATCAGACAGATATTCGCAACCTCCGCAGGTGACTTACTTGATTCGGTTAAAAGAAGGAGGCACATCCCTTAACGGGTTGTGCCTCCTTCTGCAAATTCAACAGGAAGAATCGTCAATGTCTCAATCTCTTCCCCTTTTATTTTCTTTAATAAAAGTTCCACAGCCTTTCGTGCCATATCCGGCACCGGCTGTACAATTGTTGATACCATTATGCCTCTTCAGCTTCCCCCTCTTCATAGGACTTCTCCCATATCTCCGAAAATACTGCCAGCGGACAGTCTGTGAGAAGGCACATGAGAAGGAAACATTCGTATGGATTTACTATGTATATCTCTCCCATTCCACATCGAAGCAGAATATCCTGAATCTCATCCAGAAAATGCTTGTATCTGTTAAAAGGATCATCATCCTCCATTTCCTGGGATACGATAAAGAATTCCAGTGTGATCAGGTCAAAGCGCTCCACCGGGAGTTTGTGGCTTAAAATATTTGTAATCCTCTGCCTGCTGAAACGCTTCTGGCTGAAATGCTTTGCCAGAATGGAGGCAGACATTTTCTTCAGATTGCCCATTTTGTTGATGGGGATTCCGCTGCAGATTACTTTTTCCACATCAGAAGGTGTAATTCTTTCTGCTGTCCACACCTTATCCCCACCTTTTTCCTCTTCATCATGCTGATACAGTCCGGCAATAATCTGCTTCGCATGATATAAAAGCTTTGTAAACTCCTGAAATGCCTGACTTTTCTCAGATATGGGATCTACTCTTTTTGATTTCAGTCGGGCAAGATAATCGATCAGTTTCTCCTCCGTATCAAGGCACAGGTTGCTTCCGTATAAAACCTGAGTATTTTCCACTTCCACAGGAGCGAGTATCTCATATTTTTTTTCAATTCCTCTGCTTTATGATAACCCTGCTGCGTACTGTAACAATACCAGTAGATCACCTCGTCCGGATTGTAAAAATCAAAATCCTGTTCTTTCAGTACTCTTGTCAGGAAATCCGACACATCCTCTGTGGTCATTTCAACCCAAACCCCAGAAGAAAAACAGTTTCTCTTTTTACAGATGCCTGATTCAGCCAGTTATTCACCAGTGCCGACAACTTGGTAGAGGTAGGATTCATGGATTTGGGCGTATAGGTTTCCTTAAAGGAATCTACTACGATCTCCTTATACACTTCCTGTGGAATCTCCGAGAAAGGTTCTTCCAGCTCTGCCCTTTCATAAATATATCTCTTCAGATGGTCGCCAAAGGACACCAGTTCCATCTCTTTATATAAATAGTGGAAAATAACATCCGCATCTTCGTCTTCAAAACTGTCCAGGCTTACCACCTGCCGAAATCTCTGTGCCGCCCTTCTGGTAAATTCATACTCCTGTACTTTATCAAACGCAACATTCTGTTCAAAATCCAGATCCTGCATACGGTTCTTCATGCTGCCCCACCTCTCATTTTTTATCTTTCAGATTTTTCATCCATTCTTTCATTCTGCGGACTGTATCCAGCTTCTGTACTTCACAGAGCACGATCGTCACATTATCTCTCCCACCTTTTTGGAGAGCATTTTTAAGAAGATCATTTACAATCTCCGGGATTTCCATATCCTGTGCAGAATCGCCTCTATCTCACTGTCCGAAAGCATATCTGTTACTCCATCTGAACACAGAAGATATCTGTATCCCTCCTTATGCTCGATTTCTGTCACAGAAGGTTCCAGTCTCTGCAGCTCTTCAGGAAGTCCAAGATACTGGGTTAACGGGGCTTTCCCAACTGCCGTACCACCAAAAACATGGTCTGTGGAAATCTGCTGAAGCTTACCACCATCCATAAAATAAATCCTGCTGTCCCCAAGATTGCAGGCAAACATAGACTCTGGTGTAAAGAGGAGCATCGCCATTGTGCTTCCCATGCTCCAAATATGATGCTCTGTTCCATATCTGCATACTGCCTGATTCATCTTCTCACATACATCGTCTATAAAATCTTCCGGCATATCCCTCAGCATTCTTTTATTCGCATTATAAAATTTTCCAAATTCTTCTGATGCAAGAAAGGCTGCAATCTCGCCCGCAGCTTTCTCCTCCCATACCGTCAAATACCGCCATTGCCGGTACTCTGTTACCCGAAATAATCTTTGAGCAGATACCCTTTGTTCCTTCATTGTTCACCGGAAGGGATTCCCCAAAACACCAGAAATTATCTTCATTATTTGCCCGGATATTTCCTGTATGGCAGGTATATGCACATTCAATCTGATACATTGCCATTATCTGTCTTTGTTCCTTCTCCCTTCAATGCTTTCAATGAATTGTTCCAGTATTTCTCGCCACGTTTCACGAATTCCTCATTATCTTTTTCGTTATCGTGACACTTTCCATTGGAATCGATCCATCTTATCAGTTCGCCGTCGTTATAATAATAATATTCTGAAGTTTCATCATACCAGATATATGCAAAGAATAACTTCTCTCCCCAGTAGAAATATTCTTCATAAACTCCATCTCCGGATTCTGCCGGATAGACCAGAGCTTTCATGCATTCACTCTCAATATCCAGATTTCCATCTGCCTGCTGAGTGGTCTTTACCCTTCTCAGATATCGCAGAACAGTTCCTTCTGTTCCAACCCAGTCGTAACTGTTCAGATTATCTGTGATAGTTGTTGCCTGCTCCTTGATCGTATCCAGAGCTTTGGAGAAATCTTTGGATCCGGATTTGTGGAGCTGTATTTCTCATCATCCAGAATTGCGATCGGATTATCCTCCTGTCCTTCCTGAGCATGATCTTTACTTACTCTGTAATAGACGGCGGCCATCATAAGTATCGCTGTACCTGCCACAATTGCAAGCAATGCCCTGCGCAGCAGCTGTTTCTTCCTGCGTCTTCGCTTTCTGGCTTCCACAGCACGCGCAGATCTTATCGCAACTGTTTCTGATGGCGTTTCCTGTGGCTGTATTTTCTGTTCTGCTACAACTGACATTGTTTCTTTATCTGTAAAGCTGCTCGCCGGAACATTGTTTACAGCACGTTTTCTTTTTGCAGCATTCTGAAAATCTGATGTTTTTTTATTTCCCCGGGTATTCTGTACTGACGTATTCTGCACTGTACTTTTTCGTACATTTTCGGCATCTGATGTAACATTCTGTGCTGCTCTGCCGTTCTGTGCAATTGCACTATATGATTCTGTTTTATCCGTTCCTGCTTTCTGAACACCGTTTTGTAACTGCCGGATTCTGCCAGATCTTCCATTTTTCAGATCATCCAGCGCACTATAAAGCTCCTCCGGTGTCTGATATCTCTGTGCAGGATCATAAGCACAGGCCTTCATGATAATACGGGCAAACTGTGTTCCTGCATCCACAGGTGCACTCATCTGCTCTCCTGCAACACGCTTATTTAATGCATTTTCCTTATCCCTGTAAGTGATAAACTGTTTTTCCAGACTCATAAATGGCAGTCTGTTATGATTCATCAGCCTGTACAGCACAATCCCAAGAGAATAAATATCTACCCTGCTGTCATATTTCTCACCTTTATACATCTCAGGCGCCATATAAGAGTAAGTACCTTTCTTGGAAAATCCGCTCATGGTTCGCTCAAGTTCACGTGCAATTCCGAAATCTCCAAGCTTAAAATCGCCAAATCTGGATACAAAAATATTCTCCGGCTTGATATCCCTGTGAATGATCTTAAGTTTCCGGCAATATTCCAGTGCCTTACTCAAATCCATTCCCAGCTTTATTACCTCTTTCTCAGTAAGCTGCTTTTCCGCACAGTAATCCATAAAACTTGTCAGATATTCCATCCTTATGGAAATCTCCCATCCAATGACATCCAGATATTCCATAACCTTAAAATCTTCTACAGAGACAATGTAAGAGTTTCCTCGAAAGTATTCCATGGTACTGATTTCCTGAATACATTCCTCAACCAGATTCTGAAAATACTGTCTTGTGGACTGCTCATCCCCTGTTTCAGAACGTACGCTGTTCAACTCGCTCTGGCTTCCGGGTATATTGATGATCTTGATAGCAGAATAGAAAGATTTTCCACGTTCTGTTCTCTGTGCCTTATACACCTTTCCAAAAGAGCCTTCGCCGATTTTCTCTATGATTTTCCATTCCGGCCATGCTGAAACCGGAAGTTCTTTATCCATATTGCACCTCCATTTCTGTTCAATTTCTATTTCCTTCCCTGTCCCGGTCAATGCTTTTTACAAGATGTTACCGGAAACAAAAATGTATATTTATCATAACTGTAAAAATACTTCACAGTTCATTACCTGCTCATAATGTACTGGTATTATAACACAAAAAGCAGTTTCTTTGTATTTTTCTCTTTTTTCGGCAATGGAATGTTCCGGAAATAAAAGAGAACTACCTCGCCGGCAAAATCTGTCGGCACAGATAGTTCTCTTGTGAATTCATATCAAATCAGTCCGGATAAGTTATCTACTCCGTTGGATCATTCGTTGTCTTCTGCATCGTCTGAAGCCTGATCATCAGCTTCGTCTTCAGCAGCCTCTTCTTCATCAGATTCTTCAACATCGAATTCTTCGTCTTCCGGAAGTTCTTCATCCATTGTGACCATCTCATCATCTTTGATTTCTTCATCTTCCGTAAGTTCTTCGGCTATATCTTCAACCTTTACTTCCGGTTCAGGCATTGTGCTGTTGAGCCTTACATCTCTGTAGCGTTTCATACCGGTACCTGCAGGAATCAGTTTACCGATGATTACATTCTCTTTCAGACCGATCAGCGGGTCAACTTTACCCTTGATAGCGGCTTCAGTCAGAACTTTAGTTGTTTCCTGGAAGGAAGCGGCTGACAGGAAGGAGTTTGTAGCAAGAGATGCCTTGGTAATACCAAGCATAACCTGTTTTCCATCTGCAGGCTGTTTGCCTTCTTTTTCCATCTGCTCGTTAACGTCCTCGTATTCAAGGAAGTCAACCAGTGTTCCAGGAAGGAATTCTGTATCTCCGTTATCTTCGATACGGATTTTCTTCAACATCTGACGAACGATAACTTCGATATGCTTATCGCTGATCTCAACACCCTGGAGACGATATACACGCTGTACTTCACGGATCATATAATCCTGAACTGCACGTACACCCTTAATTCTCAGGATATCATGCGGATTTACGCTACCTTCTGTAAGTTCATCACCTGCTTCAAGGATCTGTCCGTCTGTGATCTTGATACGGGATCCGTATGGAATAAGGTAAGTCTTGGATTCACCTGTTTCCTGATCTGTAACGATAACTTCACGTTTCTTCTTAGTGTCATTGATAACAGCAACACCAGGAATCTCTGTGATGATGGCAAGACCTTTCGGCTTTCTTGCCTCAAAAAGCTCCTCGACACGAGGAAGACCCTGTGTGATATCTCCACCGGCAACACCACCACTGTGGAAAGTACGCATGGTAAGCTGTGTACCTGGCTCACCGATAGACTGAGCAGCGATGATACCGACAGATTCACCAACCTGTACCGGCTCGCCGGTTGCAAGGTTCGCACCGTAACATTTCGCACAGATACCAACTTTACATTTACATGTAAGGATGTACGATCTTATCTTTCTCGATAGATCCGCCTGTCTGGTTGTCCACGCCTTCTTTCATGATGCGGGCAGCACGTTTCGGTGTGATCATATGGTTGGCTTTTACGATAACTTCGCCATCTTTATTCTTAATTGTCTCACAGGAGAAACGACCTGTGATACGCTCCTGAAGTCCTTCGATCTCTTCTTTACCATCTACAAAAGATTCTACATACATACCTGAGATCTCATCTCTGTTTTCACAGCAGTCTGTCTCACGTACGATCAGATCCTGAGAAACGTCAACCATACGTCTTGTCAGGTAACCTGAATCGGCTGTACGAAGAGCGGTATCGGACATACCTTTCGAGCTCCATGGGCAGACATGAAGTATTCCAGTACGTCAAGACCTTCACGGAAGTTAGACTTGATAGGCAGCTCGATGGTGTGACCGGTTGTATCGGCCATCAGTCCTCGCATACCTGCAAGCTGTTTGATCTGTTTATCGGAACCACGGGCACCGGAGTCGGCCATCATGAAGATGTTGTTGTATTTATCAAGTCCGGACAACAGAGCATGTGTCAGCTCATCATCAGTCTTCTTCCATGTATCAACAACTTCTTTGTAACGCTCTTCTTCAGTGATAAGACCACGTTTGTAGTTCTTTGTGATAAGGTCTACTGTATCCTGAGCCTGTTTGATCATCTCCGGTTTCTGCGGCGGAACGGTCATATCGGCAATGGCAACAGTCATGGCTGCACGTGTGGAATACTTGTAACCTGTAGCTTTGATCGCATCAAGAACCTCAGCAGTCTTTGTAGCACCGTGAGTATTGATAACTTTTTCAAGAATCTGTTTCAACTGTTTCTTGGCTACCAGGAAGTCAACCTCAAGAAGAAGTTCATTTCCCGGAACACTTCTGTCTACGAAACCAAGATCCTGTGGAAGGATTTCGTTAAACAGGAAACGTCCAAGTGTAGATTCTACTGTACCGGTCAGAACGGATCCGTCCGGCATTGTCTTGCTGCAGCGAACATGGATTCTGGACTGCAGTGTGATTACTTTATTCTCATAAGCAAGAATTGCTTCGTTTACGCTCTTAAAGAACTTGCCTTCACCCTTGTTTCCAGGTCTTTCCTGAGTCAGATAGTAGATACCAAGTACCATATCCTGTGAAGGAACGGCTACAGGACCACCATCAGAAGGTTTCAGCAGGTTGTTCGGTGATAACAGAAGGAAACGGCACTCTGCCTGTGCTTCCTGTGAAAGCGGAAGATGTACGGCCATCTGGTCACCATCGAAGTCAGCGTTGAATGCGGTACAAACCAGCGGATGCAGTTTGATCGCTTTACCTTCTACAAGGATCGGTTCGAATGCCTGGATACCAAGACGATGCAGTGTAGGTGCTCGGTTCAGCATAACCGGATGTTCTTTGATAACATCCTCCAGAACATCCCATACAGCAGGCTCCAGCTTCTCAACCATTTTCTTGGCGTTCTTAATGTTGTGCGAAGTTCCGTTGGCAACAAGCTCTTTCATAACGAAAGGTTTGAACAGCTCAATGGCCATCTCTTTCGGAAGACCACACTGATAAATCTTAAGTTCCGGTCCTACAACGATAACGGAACGTCCGGAATAGTCAACACGCTTACCAAGCAAGTTCTGACGGAAACGTCCGGACTTACCTTTCAGCATATCGGAAAGTGATTTTAACGGTCTGTTTCCTGGTCCTGTTACCGGACGTCCGCGGCG
>ENA-OPZD01000281-OPZD01000281.1-human-gut-metagenome-genome-assembly--contig:-NODE-281-length-15214-cov-2.227679_pt1 | contig 15214 bp, 16 predicted proteins | sample MGYA00242479_ERZ504495 | MGnify/ENA primary metagenome ERZ504495 (study PRJEB26092, sample SAMD00036286) | human gut metagenome | host: Homo sapiens | study: EMG produced TPA metagenomics assembly of... | reverse complement strand
GGCGCGTTGAACAGTGCCGCCCGCAGGTACTGCTTGATATTGCGTATCTTCGTGGTGTTCTCCCTCATACATTCAAGGACGAACCGGATATGTTCGCTGTCCAGTTTCATAAACTTTGACTTTACAAGCTCTGCCGGGTAGTCGTCCCCGGCGATACGGATTGTCCTGCGTCTTGTGCAGACCGTTTCAAGGATAAGGTCAATGATTTCATCTATCCGGTCATGGTCGTAGGGCATATCCTGTTTGAGAATGTCATAGCAAATGTTGTCTTTTATGATTTCCTCATATACCCGGTATGCGTCGTTCGGTTCCTTTCGTTTCCGTTCCTGCGGCGCAGCCGCTTGTCCCTCTAAGGGAGAGGGGTTAGGGGAAAGGATAGGAATGGAATGGGTACTTTGTGTATCAGTATTTGATTTTTCTTTTTTTGATAGATTAGTTCTTTGTATCTCTTTATTTAATTGCATTGGATTTTCCTGCGTAGGTTTTTCCAGCGTAGGGTTTTCCTGCGTTGGATTTTCCAATGTTGGATTTTCCAACGTAGGTAAATCCGGTTTAGGCGGTAGCTGTGGCTGCTCATAAATCACATAGTCGGCACCCCGCAGGCGTCCTTTTGCGTCGCGTTCCCTTGAACGGACGATATACCCGGCGCGTTTCCAGTTCCCGCACCGCTTCCCGGATAGCGTCGATTTGCTCCCGGTTGATATGGGACGGCCCCGCAAGGGTATAGTCCCAATCTTCGGGAAGTGAGAGCATTTGCGACAACAAGCCCTTTGCTTTCAAGGTCAGCTCCTTGTTGCGTAGGTGGTGGTTGCTCATTACGGTATATCCCGTGTTCCGTTCCACTCTGAAAACTGCCATAGCTTATCAGCTCCTTTGCTGTGGATTTGTTACGCAGCAGAACGGGGATTTGAGGGGAAAAGGTATCTTTCCCTTGCCCCGACAGTTTTCCGTTCTGGAAGCCGCATAAATCAAGGCTTTTTCTGCCCCTACTGCGTAACACGAGGGCATAAAAATAGCGGCGTTCCTGTTTTCCCGGTGTGGGAATGAGAAACGCCGCTTGTGCGGTTCAATATTCAGTTTTAGCGTGTATGAAAGCAGCTTGTCCTATCTGTTTTACATGATATGTTGTTCTTTCGCAGTTGCAGCAGAGCAAAAAGCCCGTTCTACTTATGACAATATTCTCAGAGTAGTCCGCAATATACCTGAGATTGCGGATCCCATCAAAATTCCTGCGTGCCAGAGAAGTTGTTCATTTCCAGAGATTTGGGGAAGCTCTTCAGTCCATTCAGGAAGAACTTGATGCCAAAAACTTCTATGCTTTTACCCCGGGATTTGATAATCCCTGCACTGCATCATGCAACAGCAATAAATAAAGTACGCAGCCAAAACCTGCGACATACTGCGCGAATTTATGCGATTAGCATCGCGAAGCGTGTTACTGAGAACGGAATGAACAGTAATACGCTCCATCTTAAAAATCACAGAAATTTCATATTTGCTTTACAAATATATCCGGTGGTGCTATAGTATTCTTAGCTTAATAGCCACAAAAGTAATTGCCAAAAATATTGAGCAATTACAAACAAAAATATGATATAAAAGGGGCTGTCTCACATAGATATTATGTGACAGCCCCCTTATTGGAGGAATTATGCAGATAATTATTGTTGGGTGCGGTAAAGTTGGACGTACCCTGGCAGAACAGCTTCAGGAAGAAGAATCCGACATTACTCTTATAGACGTTTCTTCTAATGTGATCACTTCCCTTCAGAATGACATTGATGCCATGGGTATCGTGGGAAACGGTGCAAGTATCAACACGCTGGTGGAAGCAGGTATTGAGAATGCAGATATCCTGATTGCCGTAACCGGTTCTGATGAAATGAATCTTCTCTGCTGCCTGATTGCACAGAAAACCGGCCATTGCCAGACGATTGCCCGTGTCCGCAATCCTATCTATGCCAAAGAGATCAGCTTCATCAAGAAGCGTCTGGGTGTTACTATGATCATTAACCCGGAGCTTGCAGCTGCACAGGAAATTTCCCGTCTCTTACGCTTCCCCTTCAGCTATCAAGATCGATACTTTCGCACGTGGTCGCGTGGAAATGCTGAAATTTAAAGTGCTTCCTGAATTTAATCTGGATGGCATGACAATCTCACGCATTACGGAAGCCCTGAAATGCGACGTCTTGTTCTGCGCAGTAGAAAGTCGGGATCATGTATCTATTCCCGGCGGTAATCAGGTGATCCACGACGGGGATATGGTTTCCATTCTTGCTTCCCCGGTGAATGCAGCAGCCTTTTTCAAAAAGATCGGCCTGAAAACCAATCAGGTAAAAAACGCCATTATTGTCGGCGGAGGAACCATTTCCTATTACCTTACAAAAGCCCTGCTTGATATGAACATCTCCGTTAAGATCATTGAACAGAATGAGTCCCGCTGTGAAACCTTAAGTGATCTGCTTCCGGAGGCAACTATCATTAACGGAGACGGAACCAATCGTTCTCTCCTTATGGAAGAGGGACTCTCACGCACAGAGGCTTTTGTATCACTCACAAACATGGATGAGGAAAATGTTTTCCTTTCACTCTTTGCCAAAACAGTTTCCAATGCCAAACTGATTGCCAAGGTAAACCGCCTTGCCTTTGATGATGTCATTGATAACCTTGATATCGGAAGCGTCATTTATCCGAAATATATCACAGCCGACTATATCCTGCAGTATGTACGTGCCATGCAGAACAGCATCGGCAGCAATATTGAAACCCTTTATCATATCCTGGATAATCAGGCAGAAGCTCTGGAATTTGCCATCCGCGAAAATTCACCGGTAACAGGCATTCCATTATCTGAACTGAACCTGAAGAAAAACCTCCTTGTAGGTTACCTGAACCGAAATGGTCAGGTCAAGATTCCCCGAGGCCAGGATACCATTCAGGTCGGAGATACCGTTATCATAGTAACTTCTCAGAAGGGCCTTCGCGATATTACAGATATTCTGGAAAAATAAAGGAGCCGAATTATGAACTATTCCATTATTATCTATATCATCGGAATGATTCTGGAAATTGAAGCTGTATTTATGGCTCTGCCCGCAATTACGGCACTGATCTATCAGGAAACTTCCGGTGTAGCTTTTCTGATCACGATTGCTTTATGCCTGGTCATCGGGCTTCCTCTCACCAGGAAAAAGCCGACAAGAAAGGCTTTCTACACAAAAGAAGGTTTCGTGACTGTAGCATTAAGCTGGATCGTTCTGAGTATCATAGGAGCAATCCCCTTTGTGATCAGCCGAAGCATTCCAAATCCTGTAGATGCATTATTTGAAACAGTTTCGGGTTTTACTACAACAGGAGCCAGCATTCTCAGCGATGTGGAGGCACTTCCTCATTGTATGCTGATGTGGAGAAGCTTCACGCACTGGATCGGCGGAATGGGTGTTCTGGTTTTCATCCTCTCCCTTCTGCCACTTACCGGCGGTTATCATATGAATCTTATGAAAGCGGAGAGTCCCGGACCATCTGTAAGCAAGCTTGCGCCAAAAGTACAGTCAACTGCCAAAATTCTGTATTCTATTTATTTCGTAATGACAGTGATCCAGATCCTGCTTCTTCTGGTCGGTGGTATGCCGCTGTTTGACTCCATATGTACAGCTTTCGGTACTGCAGGTACCGGAGGATTTGGTATTAAAAATGACAGCATGGCCAGTTACAGTACATATCTGCAGGTAGTCATTACTGTATTTATGATTTTATTTGGCGTTAACTTTAATGCTTACTTTTTCATTATCACAAAAAATTTGCTCAGGCTTTAAAATGGAAGAAGTGCGGTATTATTTCGGAATCATCGGTATTGCAATTCTTATCATCACCTGCAATATTTACCATATTTCGGAAGTGCAGCCAAAGCTTTCAGCAGGCAGCTTCCAGGTTGGTTCCATTATCACAACAACCGGATATGCAACAACAGATTTAATACCTGGCCGGAAATTTCGCGGACAATCCTGGTACTGCTGATGTTTATCGGTGCATGTGCCGGAAGTACAGGCGGCGGCATTAAAGTATCCAGAATCCTGATTCTCTGCAAACAGTCCGCAAGGAGCTTCATATTTTCTGCATCCAATAGCGGTAAAGAAAATAAAAATGGACGGCAAGCATCCCACATGAAGTTGTTCGTTCCACAAATATTTTCTTCATTGTATATATGCTGATTTTTGCATCCTCCATATTCCTGATTGCCTTTGACGATTTCAATCTGATCACGAATTTTACGGCGGTTGCGGCAACCTTTAATAATATCGGACCTGGTCTGGAACTGGTAGGACCTACCGGAAACTTCGGCATGTTCTCCTGGTTTTCAAAGCTTATCCTTACTTTTGATATGCTGGCAGGACGTCTTGAGATTTTCCCGTTACTGATATTGTTTGTAAGGGATACATGGAAGAAATTCTAAAACATTTTGGTAAAACAAATTTTATTTTTTTACTACCATATTCATATTTTATTCATATTTATTGGATATAATGAATTTTAGAAAGATGATGAATCTTTCTTATAAATATTTTTCTTTTTCATACGCGCCGGTACGAAAGTACCGGCCTCCTTCCATTTATGGGAGTTTTTTATTTTATGGCATTTTCTCACACCTTCATAATCAAACGCAGGAATAAAACTCTCTCTGGCAGTTTCACCATCTTGAAAAAATCCATTTTCAATCCCAAGCTCAAATGCATAGTCCAGAACTTTTTCATATTCTCTTCTGGTTACACAACGATTCAGTTCTGTATATTCTTTTCTGCTCAAAACCCGGCGTATACTGATTCATGATACTGATATAAATCTGCTTTCCAAAAAGTCTTATGTAAAAGTTTCAGAACCTTCTTTGAATTTCTTGTATGCCCCGGCCAATATAAGAATGTCTCACAATAGTCCCACGTTTCATACTATCCCTCCTGCATCAAACTGTCGGCATTCCTGTCTGGCGTACCATCTCATTAACTGCTTCCATAGCCCTTTCAGGATAATCATTCGCATGTGAAAATTTCACCGCCAATTCGCTCTCCGCATATTTGTAATCCGGAAGATAAATGTCCACATATCCGTCCAGAAGTTTCAATGTCTCTGTGTTCTCATATCCACCACAGTTATAGACAACCGGAATATTAAGCCCATGCTTCTTTGCACAGTCCAAAGCTGCGATGATCTGTGGAATATAATGTGTTCCGGTTACCAGATTGATATTTGCAGCATCCTTTTCCTGCAGTTCCAGGAATATTTCTGCCAGTCTTTCCTCGGTGATCTCAAGGCCACTGTCACCAATGGCAATTTCCCGGTTCTGGCAGAAACAGCATCTCAGATTGCATCCTGTAAAAAAGACTGCCCCAGAACCTCTGGTTCCCGAAATACATGGTTCTTCCCACATATGCAAGCTGCCCTTGCAATCTTAACCTTCTGATTCATTCCACAGTATCCGGTTTTCCGGCTGTTCTGTCTACATGGCAATTCTCGGACATAACTGCAATCTGCCAGTATGCAGCTTTCTGTATCCTGCCTCAGAGTTTTATTCTTTGTTTTTTTTCTGTCTGTATTTTTATTTAACTTCACTTTTCTCTTCTGTCCTTTTTTCTTTCCCCGACTTGATATCTGTGAATCGCCCACTGCAAAACAGTTCCCACAGTTTGCTTATATTATAACCGTTCAGTGCTTTCACAGTTACAGTCGGATTGCTGAATAGTTACTATCCTTTATATCATTATACTACATTCCCCCAATTACGTCTATTCATATTTCACAATTTCCTTTTTCAATCTCTTCATGATCCTTTTTTCCAACCTGGAAATATATGATTGAGAAATTCCCAGAAGGTCTGCAACCTCTTTCTGTGTTTTCTCTGCAGCATTCTCCTTTCCCAGACCAAATCTAAGGCGGATGATCGTCTGCTCACGCGGTGAAAGCTTTCTAATTGCCTTTGATAACAACGAAATCTCCACTTCATCTTCCAGACGTCTTGAAATCACATCCTCATCAGTTCCCAGAATATCAGAAAGCAGGAGTTCATTTCCATCCCAGTCTACGTTCAGCGGTTCGTCTATGGACACTTCCATCTTTGTCTTACTGTTGCGGCGAAGATACATCAGGATCTCATTCTCTATACATCTGGATGCATAAGTGGCAAGCTTGATGTTTTTTACAGGATTAAAGGTATTGATCGCCTTGATCAGCCCAATCGTTCCGATTGAGATCAGATCCTCCACCCCGACTCCTGTGTTATCAAACTTCTTTGCAATATACACCACAAGCCTTAAATTATGTTCGATCAGAACAGACTTCGCTTCTTCTTCCTGCCCTGTTCCAAGCTTCTGCAGTATAAACGCCTCACGCTTTGGCTCCAGTGGTGCCGGCAGCACATCATTTCCACCAATATAAAAAACTTCTCCTGAACGGTTCATCACCATTCTTGACACTACCTGTAATGGATAACAGCTCATAGTCACAACCCCTCCCGTTAAAGTAATCTGGAATTCAAAAGTACCTCGTATTCCTTACCAAAAGCGGATGTTTCAAATGAAAATGCAAATACCGGATTGTCTATGCAGACAACCTCTGCTGGAGTCTGAATGCAGAGTCTCTCAAAAGTAACAGCCAGCATCATCCCCTGTTCTTTTCCTATACTGTGAAAAAAAGTAAAATGTGGATGAAGCCCGGCAGTTCCCGGTTTCCCAGACTCTCCGGGATTTTCTTTCAGGTGTTTTAAACAGCTTACGGTTTCTTCTGAACATATTTCAGATAAAACTTTTTCTGTCCCTACAGATACAGGTTTTCCGTTTACAGAATCCATAAGCAGATTTCCGGAATCATAAAATCCTTGAAAAGAATATCCACATCCTTTATAGTATATGGTTATCGGATAGATATTCTTTGTCCGTATTCTCATGGAATCCATCAGATATGACAACGCTGTAATGCCGGACCACGTTGCTGCTGCAAGGATCAGAAACATTTTGACTGTCAACTTATCACTGACGATCACTTCCCAGAACCCTCCACACAGAAATGCGGCAAAATACAGTGTAAGTATTGCTTTAAGCAGCAGACTTCCCCTTTTCAGATTACATCCGATCACAAGCATTCCTGCAGCACAGCCACCATGCAGCAGGACAAGTGCCGGAAGAAAAATCCCAGACTTCAGAAAAGATTGCAGATAAATGATCCAGCAGGAAAACACCGCACCTGCAGCAGCTCCCAGAAGAGCTCTTTTTCTGCTTCTTCCACATCGGAATAATATTCCTGTAAATCTGATCAATATGTAATCTATCAGGAGATTTGTGAAAAAAACTACATCTATGTATATTTCGTAATGCATTTCCTTCCCTCCGTCTGATACTGCCTCTGACTTCTCCTTCACTTCGGTAAGTGAGATTCATTATACGTGATAAAGTATGCGGATTTTGTCAAAACGGAGGAATTATGTCTTATTATTTGTCGCACTAAATCGACAGTTTTTATCATATAAACCAAAATGAACATGTATTGACATATAATTGAAGTTAGAATAAAATGATAGATAATTTCTATGTTTTAGAAGGGCATCTTCTATACTGTCACAATTCAGACAGTATTTTATGTCTCTGCTACAAAACAGACTGGAGGATTTTAACATGAATAATATTACCGGACACACAGGTCTTACCGCGCTTTTAGGAAGCCCGGTGGCACACAGCATTTCCCCTTTGATGCATAATGAATCATTTCGCCTTCTCGGGCTTGACTATGTATATTTATGTTTTGATGTAAATGAAGAAACTCTTCCTGCAGCAGTTGCAGGATTAAAGACTTGCGGCATTCGCGGTTTCAACCTTACCATGCCGAATAAGAATAAAATTGTAAAATTATTGGATGAGCTTTCCCCTGAAGCCCAACTGATCGGTGCTGTCAATACTGTACTGAACGATAACGGAAAGTTAATTGGATACAATACAGACGGGTACGGTTTTATGCAATCTGTACGTGATGCGGGACATGATATTACCGGTAAAAATATAACTGTCATGGGAGTAGGAGGAGCTTCGATGGCCATCTGTGCACAGTCTGCCCTGGACGGTGCGGCTTCCGTACATATTTTTGCCCGCCGCACCAGCAGATACTGGAATCGCACACAGAAATTCGCTGAGAATCTCTCTGCTAAAACAGGCTGCCAGGTCTGCCTCTTCGACAATGATGATCATACTGCATTGCGAGATTCCATTGCACAGAGTTATCTGCTGATCAATGCAACCTCTGTAGGCATGGTTCCGGATATCGACGATACCATCATCAAAGATACATCTCTGTTCCGTCCTGAGCTTGTAGTGGCAGATGTTGTCTATGAGCCACAGGAAACCCGACTGCTCAGAGAGGCTAAAGCAGCCGGATGCCAGACCTTTAATGGCATGTATATGCTTCTTCATCAGGGCGCTAAAGCTTTCCAGATCTGGACCGGACAGGAAATGCCGGTTTCTGTTATTAAGGAAAAATATTTCTCTGTCAAATAGTGATTCGCATAACAGTCACATATTTCCCATCAGCTTATCTTTGATGATTGCCAGGATTTCTCTTGGAATATATATCAGAAGTCTCCATGAACGGTATCTGGAAGGAATGGGATAAATTTCTCTGCATCCACATTTCTTTCCTATGGCCGTTCCCCGGAAAACATGAAAATTATTGGTGACAATGCCAACCGAATGATTCAGTCCGATCATTCCCAGACTGAACTTCAGATTCTCTGTTGTGCTGGTAGATTTCTCTTCCAGGATCAGTCGTTCTCTGTCAATTCCATGTTCCACAAGATAATTGCACATTGCCTGAGCTTCTGTAATAGATTCTCCGTCCCCTTTTCCTCCGGACAGAACAGCCTTAGTCTCAGGATTTTCTTCCATATACTGTAAAGCCCTCCTGGTACGTTCCAGAAGGGCTTTTGTAAGCCGGGTACCTTCTACATGGGCACCAAGCACGATAATATATTCCAGATTTGGATGCTTACGCATTCTTACCGCAGCAATATTTATATTTCTTGCCGCTTCCGCAAGGACAAGGATCATTACGTCCGATTTTCTTTGCTTTGACAACTGTTCCTGATTTCTTCTGTTCAAGATAAAGTTCTTTTCTCTTCTCCGGTGTGAAGATCGCATCCCACTGTGGCAGTTCATACAGCCAGTCAGCTCTTGCATCTACCATGTTCTTATAAAGAAGTTCTTTATCAAAGCACAGAGAAACCTTTGTGTTCTCATCCATTGTCTCAATCGGGTTCGGAATCTTCAGACTGTCATTGATTCCATCAAGAAAACCAACCATTGTCAGAACTTCCTGTCCGTATTTCTCAGCCAGTTCCTTAACTGTACCGGTTACTACCTCATCCGGGTTGCTAAGAAGCTGCTCATAAATTCCTTTTTCAATATTAAAATAATTTGCCCAAAATCTCTGAAGTTTATTACGGTCTGCCTGCTGGTCATAGGCGATGGCACGCCACTGCTCTAAGATTGTTTTATCGCTCATTTCCTTTAATCCTCTTTTCCAATATTTCATAGGTATTATGCCTGTGCGGAAACATATGGAAAATATTCCTTCCACAAGCTTTATTATTATATCATCTTTCAGTTAAAAATACAATGATATTCTTTGTATTTTAGTGAATTTTAAGTTACTGTTCACACACCACTATCCCGCGAGGTGTTTTGGCATGAATATGCCAAATCCCGAGACATACAAGCCAAATTCCATTGCCGCAGGCAATCTAGTACATCGTTTCGAATAACTATACCACTCACTTGTCTGCGAATCCGATTGCACAGGTCTAAAGCCTCAGCGTAGCCCGCTACGCCTGCGTTTTTATACCAGCACACTCGAATCCGCATCCTACGCGATTGGTATAGTTATTACGAAACGATGTACTAGAATTCGAAGAATCGCCATATAAGTCAACAAATGCCGGGTAAACTGATGACTAGAATTCGAAGAATTGCCATATAAGTCAACGAATGCCGGGAAAGCAGATGACTGGAATTCGAAGAATCGCCATATAAGTCAACGAATATCGGGAAAGCATATGACTGGAATTTGAAGAATTGTCATATAAGTCAACGTATGTCAGGTAAACTGATGACTGGAATTTAAAGAATCATCATTTGAGTTAATACATGATTGATATTTGTTGACTAGGAGGTGCATATTTTGGGCATCGTGAAGCGTGTTGCTGTGAACAGTAACGAGGTGGTGCTTATGAGCTCCAGACTGACAAAAAATCTACTTGATAAATATAGATCAATATGATAAAATAAGGCCATTCTCCGCGAGGGAGTAATCGGCATATTCCGGAACATTTTTCAGATATGTTTTGAAGAGTATGTAGTACTATCGACATAATGGTGCCATATGCACCCGGTATTACAGTAAACGATGAGACTCATGGACAGTTAAAACAGCTGTCTGTGTGTCTCTTTTTTTATGCTGCAGGAACATTACAGCAGTTCAGATAACATAAAAAAGTCTTCAGGGAAGGGTTCTATGTTACTGAAAAATTATTTTATACAGGAAAAGGAGCAAAAAACACATGAATATTTTTGAACTTTTTATACTGGCGATAGGCCTGTCTATGGATGCATTTGCAGTATCTGTCTGCAAGGGCCTTTCCCTGGGCAGAATCAATGCAAAGCATATGTGTATCGCAGGCGCATGGTTCGGGGGATTTCAGGCATTAATGCCCCTTGTGGGATATTTTGGCGGACGATTCTTTGCAGATAAGGTTACCCGATACAGTCACTGGGTAGCTTTTGTCCTTCTGGTGTTCATTGGTGCCGGCATGATCAAAGAATCGAAAGAGGAAGAACATGTAAATGCGGATATGGATATAAAATCCATGTTCATCCTTGCAGTGGCTACCAGTATTGATGCACTGGCAGTGGGAGTGACATTTGCTTTTCTGAAAGTAGAGATTGTATCAGCAGTATCCTTTATCGGTGTGATCACCTTTGTCTGTTCAGCAGCAGGGGTAAAGATAGGCAGTCTTTTTGGAATGAAATACAAATCCAAAGCGGAATTATGCGGAGGTATTATCCTTATCCTCATAGGTACAAAAATCCTGCTGGAAGGACTGGGAATGATATAAATAATAATTACAAATCTCAACTCAAACGTGTTATAATACTACTATTAATGAACAGGCATGAAATGATTATCCGCCTGAATAATTTAAATAACATATCAGGGAGGTTTCTATTATGAAAAAGTAAAAACAGCAGCAGCACTTTTATGCAGTGCATGTCTGGTACTTTCAGGAACTGCTGTACCGACAATGGCAGATTCAGTGAAGGTTGTGACGCTGGGAGCTGATCTTACTCAGGACCAGAAGAATACAATGATGAAATATTTTAATGTAGACAGTAACCAGGTACAGATTCTCACTATCACTAATCAGGATGAGAGAGACCATCTGAGTGCTTATGTACCGTTAGAGCAGATCGGAACTAGAACAGTGAGCTGTGCATATGTAAAGCCGACTCAGTCAGGCGGTATCAAAGTAAGAACAGCCAACCTTAACTGGGTAACATGTAACATGATCGCAACGTCACTTTCCACATCAGGTGTCAAGAACTGTGAAGTTGTAGCCGCCTGCCCGTTTGAGGTATCCGGCACCGGAGCGCTTACAGGTATTCAGATGGCGTACGAGACAGCTACAGGGGAGCAGCTTGACAGCACGAAGAAAGAACTTGCTACAGAGGAAATGGTAGTGACAGGAAATCTGGCTGATGAGGTTGGAAAGAATGATGCAACTACTGTTATGAATAACTCGAAGATACAGGTTATCAAAGATAATGTCCAGAATGTGGATGATATCTATAATATCGTAGTAAATGTTGCTCAGCAGAATAATGTAAATCTGGATTCTGACCAGATTAATAAGATTGTAGAGCTTCTGAAACAGATTGCGCAGCAGGAGTACAATTATGATGATGTAAAAGCAACACTGGAGCAGGTAGAACAGAATACATCCGGTGATAATGATGAGCTTGGTGATATTGATGATGAAGAGGATGACACTGTAAATGCAGGTGATCCAGCAGATGGTGATGATATCCTGAATAATGTGGATAACAGTGCTTTAGGCGGAGATATCGTAGAGAGTTCCACAGAGAATCCATCGCTGGAGGAGGATTCAGGTTTGATTGAGGACGACGGGGACGATCAGAGTGACGGAGACCTCAGCGAAACAGAGGAACCGCAGGAGCGGATGGTGATGAAACTACGGATGACAGTACGCTTGGAAATACAGATGAAGGTGATACAGACTCCGATGAAGGAACAGATGATACAGAAAATGATACCACATCAGATGAATTGGATACTTCTGCACATGACAGAAGATCAGAAACATGTTTGATAAAGCTGAGAATTTCTGCAAGGGAGAATATGAAGGCGATACCACTGCTCTTACAAACAGCTATGGAAGATGAAACAGCAACAGCTCCGTAACTCTTGATGCTGAAAATGGTGCAACTCTTGCTAAGAATGTGGAGAAGGCATATCTGAAAATTCTTACAGAAGGCACAGCTTCTTATCAGGCAGATGGAACAGAGATTTACATGAGTACAGAGCTCAATATGGTAGATAAGTCCATGAAGGAAATCTTCGGATTAAGTGCAGATGCACAGGCAAGTCCGGAGCTTGGAGAACTTTCAGATGATGACAGACAGACCTTATATAATGAAACAATGAAATTCTTTGAGAAACTCTACGGAGAAAGCACAGAGACTTATGATACAACGGATGCAGATTCCACAGAGACTGCAGGCGGCGAGGAAAAATGCAGAATAATCAAAGCATCATGCAGATTTCAGAGAATAAGGATGGTTCTGCAAAGGTATTGTTTAGGATACGAAAAGCAGAGATGACAGATGTGGATGAGATCATGGCTGTTATGCATGAAGCGAAGAATGATAAAGAGCATCCGGACTGGTTTGTATCTGATGATGAGGAATATGTCAGGACACATATAGAAGAACAGGGTTTTGTGATCGTGGCACAGACAGCAGATGGTTCTGTTGCGGGTTTCTTCATTATTAAATATCCTGAAAACAGGGAAGATAATCTGGGAACTTATCTTGATTTTGATGAGGAACAGCTTTCCCATGTTGCAGTCATGGATTCGGCAGTTGTGTGTTGTGCATACAGGGGAAACGGGCTGCAGGGGCATATGCTGGAAGAAGCGGAGAGATTGCTGGATACAGACCAATATTATTATCTGATGTGCACCATACATCCGGATAATCAGTTCAGCAGACATAATATGGAAAGCCATGGATATGAAGTTAAGAGAACGGCATTCTGTTACGGAGGTCTGCCAAGATGTATCCTTCTTAAGGAGTTAACCGAATCAGGGAAGTCCCCTGCACAGGTTGTGAAAAGCAGCAAACAATAATAGTAATGGAAAGCAGTTGGTGAAATTTTTGCGATTTGCCGGCTGCTTTTTGTTATGTATGGAAAAATGAGATGAATGTGATAAAATGATGTGATTATAGCAATCCTCGTAAATAATGAATCTTAATCCGGCCCATCAGAGTGTGAAACCTGAAACTGTCTTAAATGCATTATTTATGTTACTGTTCACTGGTAATATCCCGCGAGGTGTTTTTTGTGAGCGAAGGTCACAGAAAAACCCCGAGACATACTGCGCGAATTTATGCGATTAGACATAAATTTAAGTTTGCGAAGCAAACGATACTCCTTGGGCATTGCACAAGGAGGTTCATATTTCCTGCATCGCGAAGCGTGTTGCTGGGAACGGAGTGAACAGTAACTTATTTATGAGGGCTGCTATAGAAAACAGAGTCATATAATTGACAAAAGATAAACATAAAAAAATACAAGGAGAAATACGAATGGGAATGGCAGTAGTAACTCTGAAAAGGGAGAGGGAAGACTTCTGAAATCCGGCGGAATGTGGATTTTTGATAATGAGATAGATACAGTCATGGGAAATTTCGAGAACGGTGATATTGTACTTGTCCATGATTTTGACGGATATCCTATGGGAAGAGGGTTCATTAATACTAATTCTAAGATTACGGTACGTCTTATGACCAGAGATGAAAATGTTGATATTAATGAAGAACTTTTGGAGAAGCGTGAGTACGTGATGCATGGGAATATCGTAAGAAAGTGGTAGATACAGGATGCTGTCGTCTGATTTTGCAGAGGCAGATTTCCTTCCGGGAATTGTGGTGGATAAATTTTCGGATGTACTGGTAGTTCAGTCACTGGCTCTGGGGATCGATCGTTTTAAAGAAACAATCGTAGAACTCCTCAGGAAAGTCCTGGCAGAAGATGGGATCACTATTCGCGGTGTTTACGAAAGAAGCGATGTGAAGGTGCGCAAACAGGAAGGAATGGAAATGGTTAAGGGTTTTATAGGACCAGAGTTTCCAACACTTGTGCAGATTGAAGAAAATGGTGTAAAATATGAAGTTGACGTAAAAGACGGGCAGAAAACAGGATTTTTCCTGGATCAGAAATATAACAGGCTTGCAATTCAGAAACTCTGTAAGAATGCGAAAGTTCTGGATTGCTTTACACATACAGGTTCTTTTGCACTGAATGCGGGAATTGCAGGAGCTGCGAGCGTAACCGGTGTGGACGCCTCTCAGCTGGCAGTAGATCAGGCAACCGCTAATGCGACATTGAATGGTTTATCCGACAATGTGAAATTTATTTGCGAGGATGTTTTTGAACTGCTCCCTGAGCTGGAAGAGAAAGGTGAGAAATTTGATGTTGTAATTCTTGATCCTCCTGCATTTACCAAGTCCAGAAATTCCATTAAAAATGCAGTAAAAGGATACAGAGAGATTAATCTGCGTGCCATGAAACTGGTAAAAGACGGCGGATTTCTGGCAACCTGTTCCTGTTCTCATTTTATGGACTATGAATTATTTACCAAAACCATCGGACAGGCAGCAAAGAATGTACATAAAAGACTTCGCCAGGTAGAATACAGGACACAGGCACCGGATCATCCAATCCTGTGGGCGGCAGATGAGTCTTATTATCTGAAGTTTTATATCTTCCAGGTATGCAATGACAGATAATTATCTGGTATATCAGGTAGGGGCAAAATACCTTTTGCCCCTAGAGCGTGTCTGAAAAATCATTTCCACAATCTGCACGCCCCACTTTGCGGTATATT
>ENA-OPZD01000279-OPZD01000279.1-human-gut-metagenome-genome-assembly--contig:-NODE-279-length-15244-cov-1.996692_pt1 | contig 15244 bp, 21 predicted proteins | sample MGYA00242479_ERZ504495 | MGnify/ENA primary metagenome ERZ504495 (study PRJEB26092, sample SAMD00036286) | human gut metagenome | host: Homo sapiens | study: EMG produced TPA metagenomics assembly of... | reverse complement strand
TTTCATCTTCGTTGTATCCGAAGGATTCATTAGAAGCTGCTTTCATAGCTGCGTTGATCTGTTCTTTTGTTACGTTTCCTTCAACAACTGCTGTTAAGATTGTTGTAGAACCTGTTGGGGTAGGAACACGCTGAGCAGATCCGATAAGTTTACCGTTCAGTTCCGGAATAACAAGACCGATAGCTTTAGCAGCACCTGTGCTGTTAGGAACGATGTTAACTGCAGCTGCACGAGATCTTCTTAAATCACCTTTTCTCTGTGGTCCGTCAAGTGTCATCTGATCTCCTGTGTAAGCGTGGATTGTGCACATGATACCGGATTTGATTGCAGCAAGATCATTTTAATGCTTTTAGCCATTTGGAGCTAAGCAGTTTTGTTTGTACAGGAAGCTGCGGAGATGATGTGATCTTCTTTTTGTAAGAGTTTTCATGGTTTTACATTTGTAAAACGATTTGTCTTAAGATCGTTTCCAGCCGGAGCGGAAATGATAACGTGTTTAGCACCTGCATCGATATGAGCCTGAGCTTTGTCTTTGGATGTATAGAATCCTGTACACTCAAGAACTACGTCTACACCGATTTCTCCCCATGGAAGTTCAGCAGCGTTAGCTTTTGCGTAAATTTTGATTTCTTTTCCGTCAACTGTGATGGAATCTTCTCCTGCTGTTACTGTATCTGCAAGAGCATATTTTCCCTGTGTTGAATCATATTTTAATAAGTGAGCAAGCATTTTAGGAGATGTTAAATCGTTGATTGCTACGATTTCAAATCCTTCTGCTCCAAACATCTGACGGAATGCAAGACGTCCAATACGTCCGAAACCATTAATTGCAACTTTTACTGCCATGATAAAATTCCTCCTATGAATTAAGTGGTTAATTATGGTAATCCTTTGTTTGTTAAAGAATCATCAACCTGTAATGTATTGTACATAATTCTAAACAAAAATTCAAGACCATTTTCCAAAAAACAGATAAAAATTAAGTAAAAAATGTAAATTATATGTTATACTGTGTATACAGTGCTTTATGAATACACTGATCCGGGCCTGTAATTGTGATATTTCAGGTGCAGATATATCCATTTAAGAGGACACAGTATTCATTTATAATATATCACACGCAAATATAACAGTACTGTTTTTACAGAAGAAAGGACTGAAATTATGGACAGACAAATATTGTGGGATTGTCATATGCACTCTTCTTTTTCTGCTGACTCGGATACGCCTATGGAAGTTATGATCCATCGCGCTGTTGAAACGGGACTACAGGGAATTACTTTTACGGAACATCTGGATCCGGATTACCCTGTTACTCCGGACAATCTGGATTTTTCTCTGGATATTCCGGCTTACAAAGAAAAGCTGGCTGAACTTTCAGATATATATAAGGATAAAAATTCAGGTACGTTTCGGAATTGAACTGGGACTGCAGATGCATCTGGGAGAATATTTTGACTCACTTCTCTCTCAGACACCTTTTGATTTCGTTATCGGTTCATCCCATCTTGTCCATGGGTATGATCCTTATTACCCGGAATTTTTTGAAGGACGTAAGGAATTTTTATGTTATATGGAATATTTTGAATTCCATTCTTGAAAACATTTCCGCATATGACGGATTTGACGTTTACGGACATATTGATTATGTTGTCCGTTATGGTCCTAACAAGAACCGGGAATATTCTTACGGACGGTATAAAGATATTCTGGATGAGATTCTGAAGAAACTGATTTCCATGGGAAAAGGCATCGAACTTAATACAGGCGGATATCATTATGGTCTTGGAGAACCCAATCCATGTACTGCCGTAATAAGGCGCTATAGAGAACTTGGCGGAGAGATCATCACCATCGGAGCAGATGCGCATACTCCGGATAAAATCGCCTGTGCATTTGATAAAGCTGCCAGTGTACTGGAAGCCTGTGGTTTTCGTTACTATACAATCTTCAAAGACCGTAAACCGGAATTTATTTCTCTGTAAAACGTGTCAGTACTTGCCTATATGGCAGTTCCTATAATATAATATTACATATGATTTCAGAAGCCCAATTTCCAAACTGCTCCAAATACTGTTTCTCTGGTCTGCATCATAGCTGATCATGATAAAAAACTGACAGCAGATATGGAAATTTGCAGCTTTCTGTATATATTTGTAACTGTCCGGTGTCTCCATATTTATGTTTTATATGTCCCGACACTGCCCGGTTACTGTATTTTTCATAAACCAGGGAGGAATATTATGGCTAAAAAAGACTCCAGAAGAAACGTTCTTCATCAACAGTCAGAAAGCAGGAATCAGAAATTTTACAAGTAACTACTTCCAAAACTGAGCCTGTCAAAGTTGAAACTTCTAAAGTAGAACCTGTTAAGGTCGAGACTTCCAAAGTGGAACCTGTTAAACTGGACGTTCCTGTTGATCTTACTTTATATAACGAACGTTTTCAGAAACATTATGATGAGCTGAATGGTTATATTGCGAATTATATCAGGATCGTGATGATGTCATGACCTATCTGCATGATCTTACTTCTAATATGGAAGCTTTCTATAACAGCAGAAATTCAGCATTAAAGGCATCTGATAAAAAGCGCGAGGCTGATCCGGACTGGTATAAACGCAATGACCTTGTAGGCATGATGATGTATGTAAACAATTTTGCACATACTTTAAAAGGTCTGGAGGAACATCTGGATTATGTGGAAGAATGCAATGTCAATTATCTTCATCTGATGCCTCTGCTCGCATCTCCGAAAGGAAAAAGTGACGGTGGTTACGCAGTAGCTGACTTCCGCACAGTGCAGCCTGAGCTTGGTACTATGGAGGACTTTTCAGAGCTTACCTCCAAATGCCATGAACGCGGCATCAACATCTGCCTTGATTTCGTTATGAACCATACTTCCGAAGAGCATGAGTGGGCAAAACGGGCTCGCGCAGGTGAAAAAGAATACCAGGACCGTTATTTCTTCTTTGATACCTACGATGTTCCTGCTCTCTATGAGAAGACCTGTCCACAGGTATTCCCAACTACCGCACCGGGTAACTTTACATGGCTGGATGACCTTCACAAGCATGTCATGACTACTTTCTATCCATACCAGTGGGATTTAAACTACAGAAATCCTGTTGTGTTTAACGAAATGGTCTACAATATGTTATATCTGGCAAACCAGGGTGTTGACATCGTACGTCTCGATGCAGTTCCTTATATCTGGAAGCAGCTTGGAACAAACTGCCGCAACCTGCCACAGGTTCACACAATCGTACGTATGATGCGTATGATCTGCGAGATCGTGTGCCCGGGGGTCCTTCTTCTCGGAGAGGTTGTCATGGCTCCTGAAAAAGTTGTTCCATATTTCGGTACACTTGAAAAGCCGGAATGCCATATCCTGTATAACGTTACTACTATGGCAAGCACCTGGCACACAGTTGCAACCAAAGATGTATCTCTGCTCCGCAGACAGCTGGATATTCTGGGATCTCTTCCAAAAGAGTACATCTTCCAGAATTATCTGCGTTGCCACGATGATATTGGCTGGGGACTGGATTATGATTTCCTGAAGAATTTCTCAATCGATGAGGTTTCTCATAAGAAATTCCTGAATGATTTCTTTACAGGCAAATATCCGGATACATTTGGCCGCGGTGAACTTTACAATGATGACCCGCGTCTGGGTGATGCAAGACTTTGCGGTACTACCGCATCTCTGTGCGGCATTGAGAAATATGGTTTTGAAGGAAATGTAGCTGGTGTTGACAGAAGTGTGCGCTATGACATCACACTTCATGCATTTATGCTTTCCCAGTCAGGTATCCCTGTAATCTACAGCGGAGATGAGATTGGTCAGGTAAACGACTATTCTTATAAAGATGATCCTGATAAGGCAGTTGATTCCCGCTATCTTCACAGAGGAGAATTCAACTGGTCACTTGCTCCAAACAGAAATATCGCAGATACAGTACAGGGAAAACTTTTCCACGCACTGGATCATCTGGAACATATCAGAAGTTCACACAGCGTTTTTGACACAACAGCTGATCTTCGTACAATCGATACCTGGGATTCTTCTATCCTTGCAATCGTACGCGAAAATGCAGAGGAGAAATTCATCGGAATCTATAACTTCAGCGATCAGGATAAGGTTGCATGGATCAACGAAGATGACGGCATATACACTGATCTTATCTCAGGACATGAGATGGAAGCTAAAGGTGTTATGATCCCTGCATTTGGATGCTTCTGGCTGTGCAGAAAGAAATAAACCATTAATCTGCATAACGCAGACCGCATAATGCAAACGAGGACAATCTGCATATTTTACAGATTGTCCTCGTTTTTTACTTCTGGACTCTTTCCAAAAATCTTGCAAAAAATCCTTTATTTTCATCTTCTCTGTCCAGTGACTTCTCATAAATCCTCCTGATCCATTCTGTAATAGTTTCGATCAGGATTGGAGAGAATGTCATCAGTACAAATACCAGAATGATCATTCCAAATTCCAGAGAACCCAGTGTCAGCAAATCCTGCAATACAACCGCACTTATAAAAAAATGCAAACTGCATTCCATAAATGATCACTTTTCTGTATGTGTTCAGCGGCGAATAAACTGTACGCAGTGCAGACATATAGTTCCACCCCGTAACCAGAACACAGGCTGTATTAAGCATGACGTTGGAATGGTATACATCCTGACAGACCAGCATGATCGTAAATACACATCCTGTAATGGTTACTGCCGCAGGAAATGCATTCATAAATACGTGCCTCAGGAATGTATGGTCAATCTTATTATAATTATTTTCCTGTGTCAGAAGAAATGTAGGAATTCCCACTGCGCAGGCACTGATCAGTGACATCTGGATTGGTTCAAAGGGATATGCATCTCCAAAGAAAATTGTGATCAATGACAGTAAAACCGAAAAATTGTTTTGATCAGAAACATAGGATGCCGCACTTCTGATATTGTTTACAACACGACGGCCCTGATTTACAATATGAGGCATTGCCCCGAAATTAGAATCAAGAAGAACGACATTTGCAATATTTTTAGCTGCATCGCTTCCTGCTGCCATGGCAATACTGCAGTCTGCTTCCTTGAGTGCAAGTACGTCATTTACACCATCACCGGTCATCGCAACTGTATGCTTCTGCGACTGAAGAGCCTGTACCATCTGTTTCTTCTGCTGTGGTGTTACACGCCCGAATACACTGCACTCTGCAACTGCACGCTGCATTTCTTCCGAAGTTTTGATTGTTGTTGCATCGATATAATGATTGGCATTTTTCAGTCCTGCTTTCTTTGCAATCGCAGAGACAGTCACAGGATCATCTCCTGAGATAACTTTAAGGTCAACTCCCTGGCTGTCAAAAAAGCCAGAGTATCCGGTGCTTCCTCACGTATCACGTCAGTGATGAGAAACAGTCCCAACGGTTCAAGTCCTGTCGGACGTTCCGTTCCTTTCGTCTCCTGTTCACTGTGAGCCAGAACAAGGATACGGTATCCCTCCTGTGCGTAACTGCTGCAATGTTCCAGAAGTTCTTCATTTCCTTCCGGAAAAAGGAACTGTGCAGCTCCCATCAGATAAGTTCCTCTTCCTTCAAAAACAGCACCACTGTATTTCCTGTCTGAGGAGAAAGGAATGGCATGGATCAGTTTCAGGTCATTTCTTGAAGGAAAGCGCTTTCTCAGCGCATCTGCTGTTGCATTCTGATCATGAAGAACTGACATCATATTTCCCATAATGTGGTCAATTTCCTGAAGCTTCTGTCTTTCTTCCTGAGATACCGTTTCTGAATTTACTGTTTCCTGTATCTGTCCGTTTTCCTTCTCTGCTGATACCGTACTCCGGTTTAATGCTGACACATTCTGAACAGGCTGCCCTGTTTCCGAATCAAATTTTGCTGTATGTTGTACAACAGTTGTCTGTGCTGTATCATACAACTGCACATCTTCAACCTTCATGGTACCTTCTGTGATCGTACCGGTCTTATCCAGACAGAGCGTGTCAACTCTCGCCAGCGTTTCAATACAGTAAAGCTCCTGCACAAGTGTCTTCTTTGTAGCAAGAACCATAGAACCCAATGTCAGTGCCACACTTGTCAGAAGTACCAGGCCTTCCGGGATCATTCCAAGTACTGCGGCAACCATATTTACCACAGAATCCTTCAGTGTATCTCCTACGATCATATATTGCTTGTAAAACAACATGGCACCAAGAGGCACGATAATGATACTGATCACCTTCAGAATCGCATTCAGAGAATTGCGAAGTTCCGAATTATGACGTTTAAATTCCTTTGCTTCACTTGTGATCTGCGATGCATAATTATCTTTTCCAACATGGATTACCTGACAGCAAGCTTCCCCTGATGTCACAAAGCTTCCTGAAAAAAGTTCGTCTCCCTGGCTTTTGGACAGATTGTCCGACTCACCGGTGAGTAGAGACTCGTTTACTTCTACAGTTCCCTCCAGTACCTTTACGTCAGCCGGAACCTGATCTCCTGTTTTCAGAAAGATCAGATCATCCAGAACCAGTTTCTCTGTGGAAATACTCCATTTCTTCCCCTCACGCAAAACTACTGTTTTACTCTCTGTAAGGATTGCAAGTTTGTCAATCGTCTTCTTTGCTCTGATCTCCTGAATAATACCTATCACTGTATTGATCAGAATGATTCCCATAAACATGGAGTTCTTATAAGATCTCACAAAAAGCACCAGAACAAGCAATGCAATATTTAAAAAGTTAAAAAATGTAAGCGTGTTTTCCAAAATGATCTGCTTGTAGGTTCTGGTATTCGGGTTCTCGTTGACATTAAACTTTTCCTTCTGCAATCCTCTCCTGCACCTGTTCATTTGTAAGTCCTGTCATTGCTACCTCCTGCAGAAAATATTTATAGCAGCATCATATAATAAAAATTGCGGGAACTGCTTCACAAAATATCTTTTGTCCCTGGTATCATATAATGCCATAATATAAAGCACAGGGCAGATGATGAGTATCACCCGCCCCTTCTTTATAAATAACGATTTCAGATTACAAACAGATTCAGATTTTTTCTATAATCAATATTCTTCTTCCTCTGCTTCTTCGCCTTCGTGAATATCAGACTTTGGTTTCTTAAGACCTTTAATCTCAATATGATGCTTCTGTGCATAATCCCACAGAGCCGCATGGATTGCTTCCTCTGCAAGCAGGGAGCAGTGTACTTTTACAGGCGGAAGTCCGTCCAGGGCTTCCATAACTGCCTTATTTGTAACTTCCATAGCTTCTTCGATGGTTTTTCCCATTACCATCTCTGTTGCCATGCTGCTGGTTGCAACTGCCGCACCACATCCGAATGTTTTGAAATTTGCAGTCTTTTGATGATATGTGTTTCATCATCGATATCAAGAAAAAATCCTCATGATATCACCGCATTTTGCATTTCCCACTGTACCTACGCCACTTGCGTTCTCTATTTCTCCTACATTACGCGGATGCTGAAAATGATCCATTACTTTTTCACTGTAAGCCATTTGTGTTTCCTCCTGTTATCCTGACTTTCTTTTTAATATTATTTCTGTTGTAACTGCAAAAAATACAAACAATTATCTTCTGTTTTGTTATTTATTCTGTTTTTTCATGAAATCTTCATATAATGGAGACATGCTTCTTAAGTGCGCTACAATTTCTTTCAATCTGTCCACTACGAAATCTACATCTTCCATTGTTGTCTCTTCGCTGAGTGTCATACGCAGAGAACCATGTGCAATCTCGTGCGGAAGTCCGATTGCAAGAAGTACATGGGACGGATCAAGAGAACCTGATGTACAGGCAGATCCGCTGGATGCACAGATTCCATAATTATCCAGCATCAGCAGGAGAGATTCACCCTCAACAAACTGGAAGCTGACATTTACGTTATTCGGAAGACGTTTTATACGGTCACCGTTTACTTTTACATAAGGAATCTCTGTCTCAATTCTGTGGATCAGATGATCTCTGATAGCGATTTCTTTGTCAGTACGTTCTTTCATGGATGCATTTGCACGTGCTGCTGCTGCACCGTATCCAACGATTCCCGGCACATTCTCTGTACCTGCACGACGTTTTACGTTCCTGTGCACCGCCATGTACAAAGGAACGGATTTTTACGCCCTTACGAATGTAGAGGAAACCGATTCCTTTTGGTCCATTGATCTTATGTCCGCTGGAGCTTAACATATCAATATTGCATTCATCCACATTGATCGGAACCTGACAGAATGCCTGAACAGCATCTGTGTGGAAAAGCACTCCATGCTCTTTTGCGATACGTCCGATTTCCTTGATCGGCTGGATAGAACCAATCTCGTTGTTTGCAAACATTACAGAAATCAGGATTGTTTCCGGTGTGATTGCTTTCTCAAGTTCATCCAGTTTTACAATACCGTTCTCGTCTACATCTACATATGTGATCTTTGCGCCACGTTTCTCCAGATATTCACAGGTATGGAGAATTGCATGATGCTCGATCTTTGTTGTGATGATGTGGTTTCCTTTTGCTTTATATGCCTCAAAGGTAGCCTTCAGAGCCCAGTTATCAGACTCGGAACCACCTGCTGTGAAATAAATTTCTTCTTTCTTTGCTCCAAGAACTTCTGCGATCTGCTCTCTTCCTTTGGTGATCGCCTCTTTGCTCTTGCCTGCAAAATCATAAATACTGGACGGGTTGCCATAATATTCTGAAAAATATGGCAGCATTGCCTGGACACCTCCGGTGCTGTTTAGTTGTTGCTGCATTGTCCAGATAAATCATTTTTCCCATTTCTTGTCCTCCTGTTTTATTTAAGTATGTCCGGTACATTTTCTTCCATGCCCTGACTTTCCATTTTTTCTTCATGTACTCTTCTGCTTTCCTCGATCAGCTGACCAAGCATCAGGGTATCGACAGCGCTTGTAATACTGTCATTGATTCTCTTCCAGACGAGTTTTGCCACACATACATCACTGCCATGGCAGGTTCCGTCATTCTCAATCCCGGGACAGGCTGCTGCTTCCAGGCTGCCTTCCAGCACACGCAGGACTTCACCGACCGAGATCTCATCTGCCGGCTTGCCAAGCTGGTATCCGCCGTAAGCCCCTCTGCTGCTCTTTACAAGACCGGCCTTCTTAAGCATGGCCATAAGCTGTTCGAGGTAGCTTGTGGAAATATCCTGTCTCTCCGCAATACTCTGTAAAGATATCGCTTCATTCGCACTGTGCAAACCAAGATCTATCAATGCTTTCAAGCCATAACGGGCTCTTGTTGAGAGTTTCATTTTCTCACCTCGTTTTAATTCCCAGTGTTTCCCTCGGATTTCATGATTACTTTACCAGAAACAAACCGTTCTGTCAAGGCTGTTTTGTTCATATATTGCTGTAAAGGCGTTTCGGCAGGTTACTGTTTTTTAGTCAAACGGATATTCGCACCTGCTGCGCATGAAAAGGTCTTGGATTTTTCATTATGTCAAAAAAACTTTTTATCAAAGGAACTTTACTTCTTACATTTGCCGGTTTGTTAAGCAGACTTATGGGGTTCTTTTACAGAATATTCCTGTCACACACTATTGGTGCACATGGGCTTGGTATCTTTCAGCTTATACTTCCGCTGCAGATTCTGATCATGTCCATCTGCGCTTCCGGTATCCAGACTGCAATCTCCCGCCTCACTGCCGCAGAAAAAGTTTCCAAAAATCCCAGTCGTCATATCTCAGATTATTTTGTCGTGGGAACTGTATTTTCTGTTGTTTTCTCCCTGGTATTCTCCTGGTTTCTTTATCAGCTATGCGGATTTCTGGGCAGTACAGATTCTGAAAGAGTCACAGACCTCCAGTCTGATACGGATTCTTTCTCTGAGTATTCCGTTGAGTACACTTCATACCTGTATCAGCAGCTATTATTTAGGAAGAAAACAGGCCGGATTTCCCGCAGGAGTCCAGCTTCTGGAACAGCTTTTCCGCACAGGCGGATGCTATATTCTTTATCTGATCTGTGCATCGCAAGGGCGAAACATCACTCCGGCAATTGCAGTCGGCGGAAATCTTATCGGGGAAATAGCCTCATCTTTTATTTCTCTTTTCGCAGTCAGTATGCATTTTAAGGTAACACATTATAATATCCGGAATATCAGAAAACCGCTTTCTGTTCTCAGAAAATTGCTCCATATTTCCGTTCCTCTTACCATGAATAAAATACTGCTCACCCTTCTGGGAAGTATTGAAGTGATTCTTATACCTGCAAGGCTGCAAATGTCAGGACTTACTCCCAAAGATTCCCTGAGTGTTTACGGAATCTTTACAGGGATGGCACTTCCGCTTATTCTTTTCCCCGCTACGCTTACAAACTCGGCTGCTGCCATGCTGATTCCCTCCATTACCCAGCTGCAGACTCTGGGGTATCAAAAGCGAATCCAATATGTAATCGGCAGGATTTTCCGATACTGTCTGCTGCTAGGCGGATCCTGCTTGGTTTTTTTCTGTTTCTTGGAGAATTTCTTGGAAATTTTCTGTTTCACAGTCAGACAGCCGGAATCTATATCCATACCATGTCGTATATCTGTCCTTTTCTGTACCTGAACGCCACTCTCACCAGCGTACTCAACGGCCTTGGAAAATCTGGCATCTGCCTGCTGCACAGTGTGATCAGCGTCTGCATCCGGATCAGTTTCGTGCTGTTTGCAATCCCTGTTCTGGGAATCCGGGGATATCTGTACGGGATTCTCTGCAGTGAACTGGCGCTCAGCATCCTACACAGTTTACAAATACTGCGAAACAACTATAGCAATCCCCGTAAATAATGCATATTGATTAAGAGACTTGATAGTTACTATTCACACTCCACTATCCCGCGAGGTGTTTTGGCATGTATATGCCAAAATTCCATTGCCGCAGGCAATCTGGAATGAATTTTGGCTACGTTACTGAGAACGAAGTGAACAGTAACGCTTGATATGATCGCAGAAAGTCATCCGAAAATATTTTGGCTATCGACATTCAGATAGGAATGGTTTATAATAAATTCCGAAAAAAGCAAGACAAATAGACACAAAGGAGATATTACTATGGGATTCGATTTTATCAAAAAATTACCAACCCCTGAAGAAATCCGTAATCAGTATCCCATTGATGCTGAAATTCAGGCTGTTAAAGATGCAAGAGATAAAGAACTGCGTGATGTTTTTACCGGAAAGTCCGATAAATTCCTTGCAATCATCGGTCCTTGTTCAGCAGATAATGAAGATGCTGTTCTGGACTATCTTACCAGATTACGCAATGTTCAGGAGAAAATAGCTGACAAGGTTCTGATCGTTCCACGTGTTTATACAAACAAACCAAGAACAACAGGAGAAGGCTATAAAGGTATGGTTCACCAGCCGGATCCCGAGAAACAGCCAAATCTTCTTGCAGGGCTTGTAGCAATCCGTAAAATGCATATCCATGCAATCCGGACCAGTGGTATGACCTGTGCAGATGAGATGCTTTATCCGGAAAATTACCGTTACCTTTCTGACCTGCTTTCTTATGTGGCAGTAGGTGCACGTTCTGTGGAAGACCAGCAGCATCGTCTTACCGTCAGTGGCATGGAAGTTCCTGCAGGTATGAAAAATCCAACCAGCGGCGATCTTGCAGTCATGCTCAATTCCGTTGTAGCAGCTCAGGGCGGACATCGTTTTATCTACAGAAGCTGGGAAGTAGAAACAACAGGTAATGAACTGGCTCATACAATTCTCCGCGGTGCCGTAAATAAACATGGGGAGGCAATCCCGAACTATCATTACGAGGATCTTCGTCTTCTCTGGGAGAAATATCAGGAGAAAAAACCTTAAAAATCCGGCTGTTATCGTTGATACCAACCACTCTAATTCTAATAAACAATATGACCAGCAGGTTCGTATTGCAAAAGAGGTTCTCCACAGCCGCCAGGTAGACCCGGAACTTCATACTCTGGTAAAAGGGCTTATGATCGAGAGTTATATTGAACCGGGAAATCAGAAGATCGGATGTGATCATATTTACGGAAAATCTATTACCGATCCATGTCTTGGATGGGAAGAATCCGAACGTCTTCTGTATACAATTGCTGAGATGTGTTGATCCGTTATTGTTTATAAACAACATTCCATACTCTCTGATCAGATGGATCGCTGTAATTACATTATCTGTAAATAGCACATGTTATGACATTACAGGAAAAAACTATTCAGCCACCCACTGCTTATTGCTCTTCGCAATTAAAGCAGGGGACTTACTTGATTCAGTTAAAAAAGCTTCTATAAACTGTTCAAAACAGACTATTAGAAGCTTTTTATTTGACATTATAGCAATCCTCATAAATAAATAAAGTTTTTTAAATGACGTGGATGTGTTTTCATATTACACATCACGCATTTTATTCATATTCATGCCCAGATAAACCTGCGTAGTGGAAATATCGGAATGTCCCAGCATTTCCTGAACGCTTCGTATATCCGCACCATTCTGCAGCATATGCACAGCAAAAGAATGTCTCAATGTATGCGGGGCAATATCCCTTTTGATACCGGCATCATCCGCATATCCCTTTAATACTTTCCAGAATCCCTGACGGCTCATCGCTTTCCCTGAACAATTTGTAATAATGCTGTTTCTTTCTCATCTTTCACAAAAACAGTTCTGGCTGTTTGCAGATACCGTTCCATTGCCTTCTTGCATGGAATACCAATAGGGATGATCCTCTCTTTTCCATTCTCATTACAGACCACATATCCAAACTGGAGATTGACATCAAAAATCTGAAGATGAAGCATCTCACTGACTCTCATACCTGTTGCATACAGCAATTCCAGCATTGCTGAATCTCTTATCCCTTTAGGGGTATCCAATTTCGGCTGCTGAAGTAATTTATCCACTTCTTCTATGGTAAGTATCTCAGGTGCCCTTTTCTCAACCTTCGGAGGTTTCAGATTATCTGCCGGATCTTCTGCGATCACGCCTTCCTTCCACAGATACTGAAAAAATGCTCTCATAGAAGCAACGCTTCTGGAAATGGAAGATGACGCAAACTTCTCACGTTCCATGTAACTGATATACCCTTCAAGCTCAAGTTCTTTTACATCTTTATAATTTCTGATTCCCCGTTCCTTCAGAAATTCCGCCATTTTTTTTCAGATCTCTCTGGTATGAGATCTCTGTATTTGCCGATGTTTTTTTTGTATTATGCAGATATGTAATAAATTCCCTTATTTCTATGTCCATATTCCCCGTTTCCTTTTAATCAAAATATCCGCTGCCTGTAGCTCCTGCGATCAGACGAAAATTAATCCTCTTCGCAGTTTATCAGCAGAAAATCGTACTCTCTCCGATAAAATGTATATGTATTATACTGTTTATTTTACATAAAATCAAACCTTTTTTTTTCGAGAAAATCCTTGTATTTCAAGCTTTTTCAGCATCAAATACCATATGTCGGAGATTTTATGACAACCAATACTAAATATAGTAGATATGTCATTAAAAAATTTTTATTGTATTTCAGAATAATATCAATGATCAGAGGGTTCACATAGCATTCGATAAGTATTCCCAGAAAATATCCTACTGCTGCAATGCACATTTTTTTAAGATAAATACTGACTTCTCCGGAAATCAGACCTCTGTTTCTCCATATTTTCTGATGATATCTTCCATTCCTGTTCCATAGAATAAAGCCAGACCGGAATGTAAAAATAAATATTGCGGCAGCAAAAGTCCCATTCCGATCACCCCGCCTGCAAATCCAAATTCCAGTATAGAAACAGTCATTATCATACCTGCATACAATCCTGATCCCAGAAGCGTTATAACAGCAAGCGGCGCACCAAAAATCGAAAATCCACAGATTATATTCAACAGATAAAAAACACCTCTGTATTTTAATATTTCTTTCAGATATTCAATATTGCCTGTATTTTTTCCTGCAAATGTACTCAGAAAATATACCGATGCCCATGTTTTCTGCTGCCATTTTGCCTTCCAGATTATATTCGGTATCAAATTTCCGGCCAGAAATCCAAGAAGAAATAAAATAAGCGCAGGAAATTTTTGGGTTCCCGTTCTGTTTTTCTTCATTCTATCACCCTGTACCAGTTTACTGAGAAATTCCAGGAAGTATTCCTGTCTTTACAAGAAAGAATCGTATCCGGAGGGCTTTTTATGTTATAGGAACATTACGGAGTAATTTCCTATAACATAAAAAACTGCACAGACTGTATAAATACAATCTGCACAGTTTATATCTGCAAAGAACTGTCCACGATAGTCCATAAAATGAACAATCACATTATTTCGCATAGTCAATCGCTCTGCTTTCACGTATCACGTTGACTTTAATCTGACCGGGATATTCAAGTTCTGCTTCAATCTGTTTCGCAATATCGCGCGCAAGGAGAACCATATCTGCATCATTAACATGCTCCGGCACTACCATTACACGTATTTCTCTTCCCGCCTGAATGGCAAAAGATTTATCAACACCTTTAAACTGGTTCGTAATATCCTCCAGTTGTTTCAGACGATTGGTATAAGTTTCCAGAGTTTCTCTTCTTGCACCAGGTCTCGCCGCTGAAATAGCATCTGCAGCCTGTACAATACATGCGATCAGAGATTCCGGCTCACAGTCACCATGATGAGATGCGACCGTATTGATAACAATCTGGGATTCCTTATACTTCTTACAGAGATCCACACCAATCTGAATATGAGATCCTTCTACTTCATGGTCAATTGATTTACCAATATCATGAAGAAGACCTGCTCTCTTAGCCATACGGACATCTACGCCAACCTCACCGGCCAGCATTCCGGATAACTGAGCTACCTCAATAGAATGTCTTAAAGCATTCTGTCCATAACTTGAACGGAACTTCATACGTCCAAGAAGTTTCAGTAATTCAGGATGAATACCATGAACTCCAACGTCCATAGCTGCATTCTCACCATCTTCGCGAATCTGCGCTTCTACTTCCCTCTGGGCTTTCTCAACCATCTCTTCGATTCTGGCCGGATGGATACGTCCATCTACGATCAGTTTCTCAAGAGCTACACGTGCAACTTCACGACGGATCGGATCAAAAGCAGATAACACAACTGCTTCCGGTGTATCATCAATAATAAGATCCACACCTGTAAGTGTCTCAAGAGTACGGATATTACGGCCTTCACGACCAATAATTCTTCCCTTCATCTCATCGCTCGGAAGCTGAACAACCGAAATGGTAGTTTCAG
>ENA-OPZD01000278-OPZD01000278.1-human-gut-metagenome-genome-assembly--contig:-NODE-278-length-15306-cov-2.910798_pt1 | contig 15306 bp, 16 predicted proteins | sample MGYA00242479_ERZ504495 | MGnify/ENA primary metagenome ERZ504495 (study PRJEB26092, sample SAMD00036286) | human gut metagenome | host: Homo sapiens | study: EMG produced TPA metagenomics assembly of... | reverse complement strand
AACTCACGATTCGATACCACTCAGCAGTCCGACTCGCAACAATCGCTGCACATAATCAGCAAGCAATGCGATCAATTGCGGACTTTCATTGAAATCGTCGGGAGAGGCAAGCCCATATCCGGCATACATCAATCCCAACAACAGAAAAGTTACTCCCAGACTCGTACCTACCTGGTCGCAGATGACTTGTGCCATCCCAAAAGATTCCGGGAATTTCACTTCCATATAGTCGTTCATATTCACCTTCAGCTTCTCACCGCTCAAGGCTCTTGCCACCATATAACGGATATGATTCATCAGACGGTTGTAAGATAATGATGCAATATCGATTGGTTTTCCGATCGCTTCTTCTACCATACTGATGCATTCCCTGACAGATCTTGCCATCTGCATTGCCTGTGATACTTTCTCGTCTTCTATTGCCGAATGGATATGAAGTGCCACATATCCGATCTCGTCGTCTTCTATTTCGATCTGAAACTGCTTTTTCAAAAGAGGCCGGATACTTTCCGCCACCTTGAATTCCATATGGAATAACACACGGATGTCTTCTGTGAGCGGATTACTGATCTGCTCATGATTCTGAATACGTTTTACTGCAAATGCAATATGGTCTGCAAGTGGGAATAGTACCATACGGTCAATCTTCCCAAATACCTTTTCAGCCTCGTCGAGCACAGCATTCGTCAGTTCCAGAAATTCCGGTGCGATAGACTTTACGATTTCTTTTTGCCCCGCCCCGCTCTTTATATTTTTTGGAGAGAATATAAACGGTCTTCTGGTCTTACTTCGATTCTTTCTGCAACTTTTCTGCCGAATCCTACTCCCTTTCCCATGATCAGGACTTCTTTATGATCGTCCTGATGGATGGCTATTACGGTATTATGATTTAAAACTTTCTCTATCCTGTACATCATATCCCCACTTGTATCTCCACATTACATTCTTTTTACGCTTCGTAGATATCAATTGCGAAAAGCTCATCTCCTGCCTTGATCTCTCCTTCATTCAGAAGGCGGATTTTCTGGTTATCTTCAAGCTCTGTACAGAGAACCGGTGATGCTACCGATGGTGCATTTGCTTTCAGGTAATCCAGATCCAGCTTCAGCATCGGATCACCCTTCTTCACCGTCTGTCCGTTCTCAACGAAGCATTCGAATCCTTTTCCGTCCAGTTTTACGGTATCAATACCGACATGGATCAGAAGGCTCACTCCGGACTCTGTCATGAATCCGATCGCATGCTTGGTATCGAATACGAAGCATACTTCTCCATCTTCCGGTGCTCTTACAATCGCATCTTCCGGTGTTACAACAGCACCGTCACCCATCATACGTCCGGCAAATGCTTCGTCCGGCGTTGTGGAAAGGTCTGCCGCAACTCCTGTGATCGGACTTGAAATCACGATTGTATCTACAATTTTCTTTTCTTCTGCTTTGGTTTCTATTTTATCATCTTCTGATATGTTCTGACCAGTACTTTCTGCGTCTTTCTGAGGCTCATACAGCTCTTTTGGTGCATGTTCCAGATAGTCTTCCAGGTTCGCCTTAATAACCGTCACACCCGGTCCGTAAATGATCTGTACACCTTGTCCGCGATGGACCACGCCGGATGCACCTGTTGCTTTCAAAATTCCGTCATTTACCAGATCTGCATTGCTTACCGTACAACGAAGTCTTGTCGCACAGCAGTCTACGTCTTCGATATTCGCAGAGCCTCCAAGTCCTCTTGTAATTTCCGCACTAAGCGAATCTTCGGAAGTTCCTTCTGTACCTGCTTCTGTATTTCCTGCTTTTTTGGCATTGACATCTGCTTTTGTATAAAGTTTTGTCTCTGCATCATCATCTTCACGACCCGGTGTCTTAAGATCTAACTTCTTGATCAGGAATGAGAAGATAAAGTAATACAGGAAGAAATAGATAATTCCTACCGGAATGATTCTGATCCAGCTTGTCTTCGCATTTCCCTGAAGGATACCGAATAACAGAAGATCTAAGAATCCGCCGGAGAATGTCAGTCCTACTGCAATATTCAGGATATGTGCAATCATGTATGCACTACCTGCAAGTACAACCTGTACTGCGAACAGAACCGGTGCCACAAACAGGAACGAGAACTCCAGAGGCTCTGTGATACCTGTTAACATACATGTCAGTGCTGCGGAAAGAAGCAGTCCGCCTGCCGCTTTTTTCTTTTCTGGTTTTGCCGTACGGTACATAGCAAGTGCCGCTCCCGGAAGTCCAAAGATCATGAAGATGAACTCACCGGAGAAATATCTTGTCGCATCTGCGCTGAAATGTGTAATATTGGCAGAATCAGCAAGCTGTGCGAAGAAGATATTCTGACCACCCTGGATCAGTTTTCCGCCAACTTCCATCGTTCCGCCGACAGCGGTCTGCCAGAACGGAAGATAGAACACATGATGCAGTCCGAACGGGATCAGCGCACGTTTTACAATACCGAAGATCAGTGTTCCGAAATATCCGGTTCCTGTTACCAGACCGCCCAGTGCATAGATACCGTTCTGCACAACCGGCCATACGAAATACATTGCGATTCCGACGAACATATAAGTAATTGTTGAAATGATCGGTACGAATCTTGAACCGCCAAAGAATGATAATGCATTTGGCAGTACAATCTTGTGGAAACGGTTATGAAGTGCCGCAACTCCAAGTCCTACAATAATACCGCCGAACACACCCATCTGCAGTGTATTGATTCCACACACAGAAGCGATCGTTCCTTCAAGGACATTCTTGGAAATGGTTCCGTCAGCTGCGATCTTCCCGCTGATTTCCAGCATACTGTTAATGGAAATATGCATAACAAAGTATGCGATCAATGCTGATAATGCTGCAACTTCTTTTTCCTTCTTTGCCATTCCGATGGCTACACCAACGGCAAAAATCAGTGGAAGGTTATCGAAGATCGCACTTCCAACCTTATTCATAATAATCAGCAGCGAATGAAGGATTGTTCCCTCTCCCAGGATTCCCTGCAGTCCATAAGTTGCAATGGTTGTGGCATTGGTAAATGAGCTGCCAAGACCGAGAAGCAATCCTGCTACCGGAAGAATTGCGATCGGGAGCATGAAGCTGCGCCCTACTCTTTGCAATACGCCAAAGATTTTGTCTTTCATATTTTTCTCCTTTTCTTTGTACGTGTATCTATGCATAGTCTTTCCTTTTTATCAACTTATTAACACAAAAAAGGCACTAACTCTGCATAAATACATTTAATAATTTACACATAGTTAATGCCTCGTTCATCGTTTACTAACAAGTAACATACTATATTTGTATAATACTCTTTTTCCCATTTCCTGTCAAGATTAACTTCTACAATTTTCTCACGGAATTACCATCATTTATTCTCACTGGAAAACGGTATGCATAATTTTTTGTCTGCCAGTCTTCATCATCCATCATACGCAACAGATGATTCCCTGTAATATATCCCAGCTTGTTTTTCGGATGTATGGCGGACAGTACTTTAACATCTGTATTATCCATCAGCTCCGCATCATCAAAAGATACTACCGACAGATCTTCCGGAACGTGTACCCCTCTCTCATCCAGAAATTCCAAATACACTCTCGCCACTTCATCATTATAGATCATCATTGCTGTACACTCTCTGGTGTGGCGGTAAATATGAGTAAGTCCTTTCTTACCGAACTTGTCTTCCATCTCTCTGGTAGAATACCATCTGATGCAGTCATCGTCATATTTAATTCCATAATCCGACATGCATTGGATCAACCCCTTATAACGTGCAATCCCTTGCATATCATCATATTTCAAGATCCCTCCGATTTTTCTGTGCCCATGTTCGATCAGCGTCTTTGTCAGTTCATAGGCCGATCTGGTGTCCGACATCTCTACACTGTCAAAAGACATATTTTCATAATGATTGTGTATAAAGATTGTCGGTATATTCCGCTTCTTAATTTCTTCAAACAGACGCAGATTCGGATTTGGAAATGCAGAACGTGAACCTTCAATGATCAGACCTGAGACGTTATTCTTCAGCATACTCTCCAGATAAACCGCTTCATCGTTCAGACGGTTCTTGGTAACTGCCACATCGATACGATACCCCTTTTCACTCAGGGAAGCTTCTATGCCGTCATACACCTCCGGGAAGAGATATTCCGAATAATAGCTAAGCAGCAGTCCTACTCTCGGCCGGTCATCATCTATCATCTGTCCTTCATAAGACACATATGTTCCGCTCCCCCTCACCCGGGTGATCAGCCTTCTTCTTCCAACTGCTGCAAAGCCGTTCTTACTGTCTGCCTGGAATACCCGAACTTCTTCTGCAGGCTCGGCTCTGATGGGAATTTATCCATGTTCCTGATCACACCACTGGTGATCAGTGTATGTGCCAGTTATATAATTTTTGATATTTCAGACCTTCCTGATTCGTATTCTTCATAAATGCTCCATATACCAATTACGGGCAAAAACATTAAAGAATGCCTTTGCCCGTAATGAATAAATAATTTTATTATTTGATAACTGTAAGTGATTCACGGTCTGCGAATACTGCTACGAAGATCAGGAATACAACTCCCTGGATCAACTGCATCATCTGTGTTGAGAATCCCATCATTGTCAATCCACTGTTCAGTACGACGTAAAGAAGAGATCCAACAACGATATTTTCAAATCTTACCTTTGCTCCACCGGAAATAGGCATACCACCTAATACCAGAGCGATCAGAATCTGTGTCTCTAACTGGTTACCACCGGAAGATGTAACAGATCCAACCTTGATAACGTTGATAAATGCTGCAAATCCTGTCAGTGCACCTGCCAGTACATACATGAGGAATTTCATTCTGTCTGTGCGGATTCCTGAGAACATTGCTGCTTTTTCACCGGCTCCGATCGCTTTTAAATATGTTCCGAATTTTGTATAACGGAATGCGATAAATCCAATAACCAGAACAACTACTGTACAAGCCACTTTGAATCCTGTACTGTCATAATTGATCAATGTTGCAGAACCGGAAACAGGTGCATTCGTTGTCATATATTTGATAAATCCACGGAATAAGAACATGGTACAAATTGTAACAATGAATGATTTGATCTTACGGTATACATAGAAGAATCCGTTGATCGCACCGATGATCGCACCTGATGCAATACCACCAAGAATTGCAATTGCAATTCCATGTTTTGAAAGAATACATACAACGATTGAAGCAATTCCAAGGATAGATCCCTGAGAAAAGTCCAGGCCGCCCATTGTCATAATGAAGAACACGCCCATAGCTGCAATCATTGTAACATATACCTGCGAAAATGCCAGTGACATATTTCCCATCATACGGAAATCTGTCAGGACATTGAACAGCAGGAAAATAACAACCAATCCTACGATTGGCAGGAGCGCACGAACCATCGCCATCTTAGACGCTTTCTTAAGCTGCTGCTCCTTATCGTTTGTTTTTGCACTTACTTGACTTCCCATAGTTGCCTCCTTATACCATCATCGAAATCAGACCATTTTCATCCAGGTTCTGATTACGTTCAAGTTCTCCACTGATACTTCCATCTTTCATAATAATGATACGATCACTCATACCAATCAGTTCCATCAACTCTTCTGAGATCATGATGATGGATTTACCGTTCTTTCTCATCTGGTTCATCAACTGATAGATGTCCTGTTTTACCTTAATATCGATTCCTCGAGTAGGACTGTCCAGAACAACAATATCAGAATCTTTTCCGATCCATCTCGCAAGAACAACTTTCTGTTTGTTACCACCGGACAGATTTGAAACGAACTGGTTTACATCATTCATCTTTACAGACATCTGTTTTGCATATTTATCGGCAAACTCTCTACGTTTCTTATCGCTTAATATATGTGCTTTATTAGCAAGTTCATCTAATGATGGTAAGCAGATGTTGTCACCGATACTCTGATTCAGCACAACCGACTCATTGTCACGGTCTTTGGATGTATAAGCAACGCTGTGCTTAATTGCTGTAGGAATATCGTTGATGTGTGTTCCGTCAGCCAGAACAACTTCACCTTCTCTGTCATAAGATGCACCAAAGATTGCTTTACCGATCTCATGCATACCTGATTCTGACAGACCACCGAATCCAAGGATCTCTCCTTTGTGTAAATCAAAGCTGATATCTTCGATCAGTCCTGGAACTGTAACATTCTTTACGGATAATACAACTTCATCTGATACTTTTTCACCATAGTCTGAACGATAGTAATCACCTGTTACCTCACGTCCAACCATCAGCTTCTTCAGATCATCTTCGTTCACATCTGCACTTTTAACCGTATCGATATATACACCATCCCGGAGGATTGTGATTGTATCGGATTTGTCAAGAATTTCCGGAAGGTCATGGGAAATAAAGATAACCGTATTTCCATTGTCACGAACACGATTCATCTGTTTGTACAGTTCTTCACGTCCTTCCTGCGAAAGAGCAGTTGTCGTCTCATCGACAACGACGATCTTAGGATTAAAATATGTAGCTTTTACGATCTCAACCAGTTTACGGTCTTCGAAATTATAATCATCAATCATATCTCCTGCTTTGATCTTATCAAAATCCATAGGATTGTAAAAGCTCATTTGCTTTTTTGTTCATTGCTGCGGTATTCTTGATTCCCAGATGAACGAACTGATCTTCATGTCCAAGGAAGATATTCTCTGCTACCGTCAGTCCGGAAAGAGTTCCAAGTTCCTGTACGATGATAGAAATACCTTCTTCATTTGCTTCTACCTGGTTCTTCGGATGAACTTCTTTTCCATCCAGAATGAACTGTCCACTTTCCAGTGTATAGATTCCTGTCAACATATTTGTCATTGTTGATTTACCAGATCCATTTTCACCGATCAGTGCGTGAACCTCACCTTTATTGATATTAAATGACACATCTTTCAACGCCTTCGTGATACCGAAGTTTTTAGAAACATGTTTTACCTGTAATCTCACTTCACTCATTGCTGTCTTCCTCCTTCTATTACTTGACAATCTCGCCTTTTGTAACCTTTGTTGTCAGAGTAACGATAATCAGCAGTGCAAATCCTGTAATAACGTCCTGGATCGCTGTAGAGCACCAAGTGCGATGAAACCGAAGAAAATAATATTGATTACGAATTCACCGATGATAATAGCCTGCAGCGGCATACCATATTTCTTAAATGCCAGACCGAAGAAGCATCCCATTGTCGGTACGAAGTTTCGGCTCATAGATGCCATACCGGTAACCGCTACCATTGAAGAACCATAACTGATTGTCAGAATTGCCATTACTCCAAGGAACGCACCACTTAAGATGAATGCAAGTACCTTGTATTTATTAACATTAATACCCATGTTCTTAGCAACGAACTCGTCACTTCCGATCGCATAAGTATAAGTTCCGATTTAGTGTAGTTTAAGAATATGTAAGCAACAACGCATGCTACCAATGCAAGGATGATATCCCATGGCATACGTCCGAATGCTCTTAAGTGTGCCGGAAGTGTCTGTTCTACACCACCTGCCATGTAGTTTGCCAGCGACTCATAGATAAGTGCCAAACCTGTTGTAACGATCATAGATGGAATTCTTAATTTCACATAGAAAATTCCGTTTAATAAACCAACGATTGTACCTGTAAGAATACCTCCGACGATCAGTCCGAAATATCCTAAATTAAATTTTGTTGCCAATACGCAACCAACGATTGCGGAAAGCATGATGTTTGCACCAATAGAGAAATCGAACATTCCCATTACCATTACGAAATAGAAACCAACCGCACCTACAGTGGCAATCAGACTGGCCTGAAAGTAATTGAGCATATTGGAAAATGAGCCGAAGTTATGTGGTGTCAATATTTTAAAGATTACCCAGGAAACAATCACAAGACCGATCAGGATTACATACCCCATTGTCTTTCCTGAGAGTTTTTTAGTAGTGCCCATATTATCTACCTCTTCTTATTATCTTTTTAAAAGAGAAGGTGGCATCGCCTTTCTTGCGACGTCACCCTCCCCAAATTATTTTCTGTTATCTTGTGTCCGTCTTATTTAGCGGCACGGCTCTCTGCATCAGCGATAGATACGCTTGCTGCAGTAGCTTTCAGCTCTTTCATACTTTCTTTAGACATAGCTACTAATTCATCGTCTGTGTATGGAAGCTGATCTACGAAATATTTCTCGTATGCTGCATAGTCTTCTGCTGATGATACATACAAGTATGGGAATGGAACATCTTCGAATTTACCAGCGAAGTCTTTGTAGTTACCTTTGACTGCATTGTAAACCATCATGAATGCGATCAGTGGGTCACAGAAGTGTCCACCGGATTCACCGGCCATTGATCCGTTCTGAAGTCTTTCTCCAAGGTCTGGAAGGAAGTCTGTAGAAACGATATCGATGTCCTGAGTCTTTCCTGCACGTTCAACTGCTGCGATTGCTCCCTGGAGTGGATCTCCACCACCACCAGCTGGGATCAATGCATCAAGCTTAGGATCTGCTGCCATTAAAGCTTCAGCGGCTTTTGATCCACCTTCTGAAGTTGTACCAGCGTACTGTGGCTCAGAAATTTTTGCTTTGTCGTCTGGGTTTTCTTTGTTCCATTTTTCAACTCCGGCTTTGTAACCTTCCCATCTTCCAAGCCAAGTAGCATCTCCCTGCTCCCAGCCGATCAGACCGATGTTACGATCACCTTTGTCAAGAAGAATCTTAACAAGTTCTGCACCGTTTTCAGGTTCATCTTCATGAACTGCTCCGATGTAGTAAGCGGAATCTTTTGCTGCTTTGTAGATATCTGCACTGTCTTTTTGCTGATTACACGGAAGAACTGTGCAAGATATACTTTATTATCATTACATGTCTTGATTGCTGATGTCATCTCTGTATCAGATGAGTTACAGATGATGATTCCCTGGCATCCTGCTGCTGCTAACTGTTCTACAGAAGCTGTAACTTTCTCAGATACATGTCCCTGGTCAACATACTGTACTTCTACATCCAGTGCTTTAGCTGCTGCATCCAGCATCTTCTTACACTGTGATCCAAGAACGTCTGTTGAAGACCAGATAGAAACTCCGATTTTAACCTTTCCTGATTTACTGCTCTTGCTGCTCTTGTCATCAGAACTTCCACCGTTTCCGCATGCAGCAAGTCCAACTACCATTGTTGCTGCCAAAAGAGCTGCTGTTACTTTTTTGAGAACTCTCTTCATAATGTTTCCTCCTGTTTTCTGTATTTATTTGAATTGATTAGATTATATACTTAACTGGTATCGTTTTGCAATAAAAATACAACCATTTTTTTCAACAAAGTTGTACTGTCTCATAGCGCTTTTCATGGTGTTTTCATCTGTCAAAGCCGTTTTTTGTGCGTTTTGACAGTCTTGGTTTCAATAATTATGAACAAAGAATGAATTTTTTGTGCATTTTTCTTCATTTCTTTCGTACTTTCTTTATAGTACAATACAACTTTTATTTTGCACTTACTTGTATTATTTTTACAAAACAGCAACCTAAGTTGTATTTAATCTTATAAATAGCAATATTCTTTCAGGTATGCAATACGGTAACCATCATCACAAGTATGATCTTTTTTCAAGATATCAACTGCTCCTAAACCATTTTCTACTATAAATAATGGTACTTCATAATGTTCATATAATGTAACCAGCGCATAACGCACTCCTACCGGGTCAATCTGCCAGCCCAGTCTTTTCCTCCATCCATACCAAAAACTTATATTTGCAATGCATAATTGCTATTTTACGCATACTTTTCATTGTGTTATTCTACAAATGGTTAAAAAAATAACACAAAAAATTATTTTTAAGAAAGAGGTATGAATATGGAAGACACAAAAACATGTCTTGAGAAACAGCCGTTATCCCAGGAAATGCTTGAAAAGATGAATGCCTACTGGCGTGCTGCCAACTATCTGTCAGCCGGTCAGTTATACCTTCTTGACAATCCATTATTAAAAGAACCACTTACAATGGATCAGATCAAGAAGAAAATCGTTGGGCACTGGGGAACTGTCCCAGGACAGAACTTTATCTATGTACACTGCAACCGTGAGATCAAACGTTATGATCTGGATATGATCTTATTATCAGGTCCTGGACATGGCGGAAACTTCTTAATTGCCAATACATATCTGGAAGGTTCTTACAGCGAAGTATATCCGAACATCAGCCAGGATGAAGAAGGTATGAAGAAGATGTTCAAGCAGTTCTCATTCCCATGTGGAGTTCCGAGTCACTGTGCACCAGAGACACCAGGATCTATCAACGAAGGTGGAGAGCTTGGATACTCTATCGCTCATGCATTCGGTGCTGTATTCGACAACCCGGATCTGATCGCAACAGTTGTTGTCGGTGACGGTGAAGCTGAGACCGGACCGTTAGCTACTTCATGGCAGTCTAACAAGTTCCTGAACCCAGTTACAGACGGTGCTGTACTTCCAATTCTTCATTTAAATGGATATAAGATCAGTAACCCTACTATCTTCTCTCGTATTTCCCACGAGGAAGTTGAGAACTTCTTCAAAGGATGTGGATGGAAACCTTACTTCGTAGAAGGCGACGATCCGATGACAATGCACAAGAAGATGGCAGAAACAATGGATACTGTTATCGAAGAGATCAAAGCAATCCAGAAAAAATGCACGTGAGAACAATGATCCAGAGCGTCCGGTATGGCCAATGATCGTTCTGCGTACACCAAAGGGATGGACTGGACCAAAGGTTGTAGATGGACAGCAGATTGAAGGATCTTTCCGTGCACATCAGGTACCACTTACAATGGAAAGTCCAGAACATCTGGAACTCTTAAAAGAGTGGCTGGAAAGCTATCATCCGGAAGAACTCTTCGACGAAAACGGACGCCTGATCCCAGAACTTGCAGAACTTGCACCTAAGGGAGATGCCCGTCTCGGAGCTAACCCACATGCAAATGGTGGATTATTATTAAAAGACTTAAGACTTCCTGATTTCCGTTCTTATGGAATCGAAGTTGAACCAGGTAAGACAAAGGCTCAGGATATGATCGAACTTGGCGGATATATCCGTGACATCTTCGAATTAAACGAAGAGAACAAGAACTTCCGTATCTTCGGACCTGACGAAAGTATGTCTAACCGTTTATACAAAGTATTTGAAACACAGAACCGTGACTGGAATGCCGGACTTCTTGACACAGACGATTGTCTTGCAAGAAACGGACGTATCATGGATGGTATGTTAAGTGAGCATATGTGTGAAGGATGGCTGGAAGGTTATCTGTTAACAGGACGTCACGGATTCTTCGCAAGTTACGAAGCATTCATCCGTATCGTTGACTCTATGGCAGCTCAGCATGCAAAATGGTTAAAAGTATGTAACCAGCTTTCATGGAGACAGCCAATTGCTTCTCTTAACTTCATCCTGACATCAAATGTATGGCAGCAGGATCACAACGGATTTACACATCAGGACCCAGGATTCCTGGATCACATCGCTAATAAAAAAGCAGATGTTGTCCGCATGTATCTCCCACCGGATGCTAACTGCTTACTCTCTTGCTTCGATCACTGTATCAAGAGCAAGAACTATGTCAACGCTATCGTAGCTTCAAAACACCCAAGCTGCCAGTGGTTATCTATGGAACAGGCTGTTAAGCACTGTACACAGGGTATCGGTATCTGGGATTGGGCAAGTAACGACTGTGGTGAAGAACCAGATGTTGTTATGGCTTGCTGCGGTGACACACCAACTCTTGAAACAATGGCTGCTGTTACAATTCTTCGTGATGAAATGCCAGAACTCAAGATTCGTGTTGTTAACGTTGTTGACCTGTTCAAGATGGAATCAGATCACAAACATCCACACGGATTAAGTGATGCAGAATATGATGCAATCTTTACAAAAGATAAACCGATCATCTTCGCATTCCACGGATATCCGACACTGATCCATGAACTTACATACGAACGTAACAACCACAATATTTCCGTTCATGGATATCAGGAAGAAGGAACGATCACTACACCATTCGATATGCGTGTACAGAACCAGATCGACCGTTTCAACCTGGTAAAAGATGCTATCATGCACTTGCCACAGCTTGGCAACAAGGGATCATTCCTGATCCAGAAGATGAACGACAAGCTGGTTGAGCACAAACAGTACATTGCCGAATACGGACAGGATCTTGAAGAGATCCGTAACTGGGAGTGGCATAAATAAAAAAAGTCCTCTATTGATTAGTTTGTTTTAATATAATAAAAGCCCGGAAGCTTACAATATTTTATCTCCAATTCGATACCTTTATCTTTATCTGATCATTATTGATCATCCGAATTTATGTAAGCTTCCGGGTTTTACATTTCTTTTTCTTTCAGGAATTTCTGAAATTCTTTTGCCGCGATACTTTGCGGATATTCCACGTCGTAGATCAGTATGATATTACGTTCCGGCAGCTTTTCTTTCACTTTGATCTCAAATACCTGTCCGGACTTAAGTTCCGAATCTGCAAATTCCGCCGGGATGAAACCAAGTCCTAGATTGTGCCTTACCGCCGGAAGTATCATATCCGTCGTTGCAAGCTCCATATCCGGTGTAAATGTCAGACTGTTCTTCTCAAAATATTCATTTAGAAAACGTCTGGTAATCGTCTCTGCAGTCAGACTGATCCACGGATAAGACACCAGTTCCTTAAGTGAGACCTCTTTCCCATCATCCTTTAATTCTCCAAATCTGTTTCCACTGATCAGGATATCATGATATTTTCTCAGAATCTTCATCCGAAGAGGTTTTGCTACCTGAAGGTTCGCCGATACAAATGCAAGGTCTACTTTTCCTTCTTTTACTGCATTCACCGACTCTGTCGTACTGTTATTCAGAATCTTAAACCTCACATTCGGATACAGGCTGTTGAATTCTTCCATTGCCTGAAAAAGATAACAGTGAAGTGCCGTCTCCGTAGCGCTGATATAAATCGTTCCGTTCTCCAGCGAGATCAGATTACTCAGATCATTCTCTCCTTTGAAAAACTGAGCACATCCTGCCGCTACATATCCATAAAATGTCCGGCCTTCCGGAGTTAGCTGCATTCCGGTCTTACTCCTCGTAAATAAGCGGCAGCCAAGTTCATTTTCCAGTTTGTGTATGGTACGCGTGACTGCCGGCTGGCTGGTCTTCAGTACCGTTGCCGCCTTGGTAAGATTTTCATATTTTGCTACATAATAAAATATTTTGTAATATTCAAAATTTGAATTCATAATAAAAACTACTCCTCTTCATCTCTCACTATATTTTAAAAAATAAGTGAAAAATGTCAAGTGATATCTTCATTCTCCACCGCTGTCAACTTTTCTTATATACTTTTACATATTCCAAAAGAGATCTGACATATCCAAATGCCAAATCTCTTTTTTGTCCTTATTAACCTTTTACAGCTCCGGCTGCAACACCTTTGATAATATGCTTCTGACAAGCCAGATAGAAGATAACTACCGGAATTACCGCAAGGATCAGCGCTGCCATAACAGCCCCCCATATCTACACGTCCATAACTTCCCTTCATATACTGGATCGCAATTGAGATTGTCTTATACTTATTCAGATCCAGTACCAGGTATGGAAGCAGGAAGTCGTTCCATATCCACATCGTCTCCAGGATTCCTACGGAAATGTATGTCGGCTTCATGATCGGAAGTACAACGGAGAAAAAGGTTCGAAGTGGTGTACATCCGTCGATCATTGCTGCTTCCTCAATTTCCAGTGGAATGGATTTTACAAATCCGCAGAACATGAATACTGCAAGACCTGCACCAAATCCGAGGTAAATGATGATGATTCCCCAAGGTGTACGAAGCCCTGTACGGTCAGCTACCAGCGATAAGGTGAACATAACCATCTGGAACGGAACAACCATGGAAATACGCAGAATAAATATAACAGTTTTGTAAACTTACTGTTTACTCTTGTAATATACCATGCACACATAGAAGTACATACAAGGATCACAAGTACGGAACCAACTGTGATAAATACAGTCCAGCCGACTGCACTCAGCAGTTCATATTTGTCAATTGCGGACAGGAAGTTATCGATTCCTACCCATGTCTGCTTTGTCGGGAGTTTGAATGGTTCTTTGTTGATAAATACTTTATTTTTAAATGAGTTGATCAGCACGATCAGGATCGGCATGATATATACAATACCGATGATCGTAAATGCACCTGTTCCAAACCAGCTTAATTTACTTGTTTTTTTCTTCATTACTGCTGTACCTCCTTAGAACGTGTTGCACGTAACTGGATCATACCGATCACAACTACGATTGCAAAGAAGATGACTGCCTTCGCCTGTCCGACTCCTTCCCATCCGGTACGTCCGTAGAACGTATTGAAGATGTTTAACGCCATCATCTCAGACATCTTAGACGGTTCACCGGCTGTCAGGGACAGGTTCTGATCGAATAACTTGAATCCGTTTGTAATTGACAGGAACATACAGATCGTGATCGATGGCATCATCATCGGGATTGTTACCTTGAATAATGTCTGGATCTTATTTGCTCCGTCAATCTCTGCTGCTTCAATGACATCACCAGGAATAGACTGAAGACCCGCAATATAGATGATCATCATATAACCGATCTGCTGCCAGCTGACCAGAATGATCAGTCCCCAGAAGCCATACCACTCATTCAGAGCAAGTGCAGTACCATATCTGGAGAGAACTCCGTTAAAGATCAGCTGCCAGATATATCCAAGTACGATACCACCGATCAGGTTCGGCATGAAGAAGATCGTACGGAAGACATTTGTTCCGTGCATTTCTTTTGTCAGTGCCATTGCAAGTGCAAATGCTATGATGTTAATGATCAGAAGAGATGCAATTGCGAACAGTACGGTATACCAGAATGAATGACGGAATGCCGTATCTTTCAGTGCTTCTATGTAATTTGAAAATCCTACGAATTTCGCGTCTGTTACGGTTGTAAATTTACAAAATGAAGCCAGATTCCCATAATAAAAGGAACGATAAAGCCAAGAATAAATGCAAAAAACGTTGGAAGCACGAAAATCGGCATATAACGTTTGATGGATTTTTCCATAATAAATTCCTCCTTCCATGCAGAGAATCTCCGCTTCATTTCCCTGCACTTTTTCATAAAAGCGGCGGGTGTTTCTTGCAACCGCCCGCCACTACTCACTTCATATACTATTTTGATTGTTACATTTTTATTTTATTTGCTGCTGCAGCTTTCTTTTGCCCATCCGTCAACGAATTGCCGTCGTAACTTTTG
>ENA-OPZD01000277-OPZD01000277.1-human-gut-metagenome-genome-assembly--contig:-NODE-277-length-15342-cov-8.175353_pt1 | contig 15342 bp, 10 predicted proteins | sample MGYA00242479_ERZ504495 | MGnify/ENA primary metagenome ERZ504495 (study PRJEB26092, sample SAMD00036286) | human gut metagenome | host: Homo sapiens | study: EMG produced TPA metagenomics assembly of... | reverse complement strand
GAGGACACCTGATCAAATTATTATTAATCTAACATCCTTTAATACGTTCATCAACACCATTGTTCAACACTTTTTCTACGATATTTAGGACAAAATACTACATGATATTTACAAGAATATACTATATTATTATTTGATTTATATTTCATAAAAGTATTATATAACTATTAAAAATATAATACAATAAAAAAACAATGATATCGAATCATTGTTTTTTAGCGAGCTTATATCTCCATAAATAAATTTAGGGGCTTTACGCTCGCATTTGGTAAATTTTAAATAATTTACTTCTTTATTTTTATTATTTCTCAAAACTAGATTTTTCTGGCAAAATTTTATCAAATGCCTGTTTTATTCTTTCTTTCATAGCTTCAAAATCCATATTATCATTATCATTTATACATATCATAGGCATTGCTTGATTTTCTATAATCTTAAATAGTTCTTGATTTTGTTCTACTCCATTATAAATTTCATAAACCTTACCCTTTACATGACGTCCTATTGGATAAAAATTTCCTCTAGTCAATTGCCAATAACGAATAAGCCAATCATTCACATCTAATTTACTTCTAAATCTATGTAGTGAAGTATCATCTAATGATTCATATTCCTTTTTCCAAATATCTTCATATTCGCTCTTCAAAAAAGAAAAAGCTAAATGATTATTTGCAAATCCTTTAAATCTATGTTGTCCATAAAAAATTAAATTACGTAAAGCATTCCAACCATAAGCTAAATTCACCCACTTACTAAAATGCTTTTTCATCTGTTCTTTTTTATCAAAATGACTATTTAAAATTGTTACATTATTTAATTTTACAAAAGGTATCATATCTTCTTTTGTTGTTGTACTAATTGTACTAGTTATCGCAAAATCTGTTGGCAAACAATCTTTACCTGCAAAAAATAATTCTCTTTTTACTGGTTTTAATAAAAACATATCATCATTAAAGTAAACAAATCTTTCTGCCAAACCTTTTATTCTATGAAGATTTACTTCTATAGGAAAAGAACTAAATGTAGGTAAATATTTTTGTGGTATAAAATCACTATGTTTAGCAATATTTAATTTAGGATTATTTATGTTTAACCATTTAGGTAAATGACCATAAGTTACAAAATGTATTTTGTTAACCCATGGTGCAAATTTTTCTACAGCCCTAAACCAATATTGCATATTGTCCCAATCACGAAAACGCACATTGCGATTATCTGCATTTTTACTAGGACTATACTTTGCTTTTTCTGCTTGCCATATTGGGTCGTTGCCATCAACCCAAGTAACAACAAAGTCAATTGGATAATTTTCACTCATCTTTTAACAACTCGCTTTGTCTTAATTTTTCTATGACTTGATTTGGTTTTATACTTGCTAAGCAATCTATATTCTTAGCACAAGTACGCTTCCAACAACCATCACATTCATGACCTGCTAAAATCACATTTTCACTTTGTCTATATGGACCATTTCTATTAGGATCTGTTGGTCCCATAAGCATAATTGCAGGAATATTTAAAGCTGCTGCTAAATGAAGGTTTCCTGTATCTCCGCCTACAACAGCCTTTGATAATTTAATAAGTCTAGCCGTTTGCATCAAGCTCGTTTTCCCCACAAAATTTATAATATTATTTTCTCTAGCTAATTTAATAATAGCTTGTGATTTTTGTTCATCATCTTTTCCAAAACCAATTAAGACTACTTTTAGCTTATATTCTGCTAATAAATCGCTTAATTTCGCAAAATTTTCCACAGACCAACATTTATTTATCCAATTAGTGCCCACTGCAAAAATTATAAATTTTTGATTTAATATATTCTCTTTAATCAATAAATCATCTACAAAATCAATTTCATCTTGTGTATTAACTAAAGGAAATATTATATTTTCTGTATCACAATCTAAACATTTAACAGTATCTAAATATCTATCTACAATATGACCATTCTTATTATTACCTACTATGCGTTTACTGATTAAATTGCTACCTTCACGCATATCTACATAGCCTATTTTTCTCTTTGCCTTAGCAGTAAATACTACAGCTGCTGACTTAAACAATCCTTGCAAATCTATAGATATATCATATTTTTTTTTTTGCAATAACTTAGCAAATGGTCGATAATTTTCTTTAAAACCATTCCATGATTTAAATGCTTTTTATGAAAAATAATTATTTCATCTACATATGGATTGTGTTTCACCAATTCATATGCTGTAGGTTCCACAACCCATGTAATATGCGCATTAGGATATCGTTTTTTCAAAACATATGCTACAGGTAATGCATGAATTACATCTCCTATTGCACTTAATTTTACAATTAAAATATTCATAAAAACCTCATCAAATTCTTATCAAATATTATATATTTTCCATTCTTTGATTTTACCAATATTTTACAAAATAGTAAATACTTATTTACTATTTTATCTAAATAAAAACTACATCTCTAAAATACATACCTTAAAGATGTAGTTTTTTATTTATCAATATATCTCTAAAATTCTCTGTATGATATTTGTAGTAGAACAGCCCTCTACTACTTTTATAAATTTTATCTTACCACCATATTTTTTTACTGTCGCTGTTTCTGGAAGAGATTCTTCTGTATAATCTCCACCTTTTACATAGATATCTGGTTTTACTTTACTGATTAATTTATCAGCTGTTGTTTCATCAAAAATAACTACATAATCTACAGCTTTTAAACTATCTATAACCTCTGCTCGCTCTTTTTGCGGAACAATTGGTCTTTTGTCTGATTTATACTGCTTTACAGACTGATCACTATTTAACCCTAAAATTAAATAATCTGCTAATTTACTAGCTTCATTTAAATAACGAACATGACCTGCATGTATTAAATCAAAAGTGCCATTAGTAAGTGCTATAGTTTTATTACCCTTACGCAAGATTTCACAAAACTTTTCAATATCTTGTATATCTATAATCATCACTAAAATCCTATCTGTAACTATTATTTTTCAATACAGCAATTAATTCCTCATCAGAAACTGTAGCTGTTCCCATTTACGTACAGCAATACCAGAAGCAAAATTAGAAAGTTCAGCTGCTTGACTTGGCATCGCACCTGTGGCTAATGCTGTGATAAAGGTAGCAACACATGTATCGCCTGCTCCTGATACATCAAATACTTCTGATTTATCAGATACTGGAATATTATGCACATCTCCATTTGCTTCAAATAAAGTCATACCTTTTTCGCCACGTGTAACTAAAATTCCCTTTGCTTGCATTTTTACTAAAAATTCCTGTGCCGCTTTATATAAGCTATCTTCATTATCTATTTTATAGCCTACAGCACTAGCTAATTCTGCATCATTTTGTTTTACATAATCAGTACCTACAAAATTGAAAATAGCATATCGAGAATCTATTATTGATGGTATATCATATTCTTTACTTAAAGATAAAATTAAATCACGAATTTTAGGTGTAATTGTTCCACTGCCATAATCGCTCATTACTACACCTTGCATCTGTGGCATGACCATTTGAATGTAATTCATCAATTCTTTTTCATATACTTCACTGATAACTTCATTGCATTCTCTATCAATACGTACTACCTGTTGACTTACTGTAGCTCTACCACCTGCAATAACACGTGTCTTAGTAATAGTTTTGCGATTTTGATCACAAAACATACCTTCAGTATTTACATTATTCTCTTCTAATATTTGCTTTAAATTTAAAGCACCTTTATCTTCGCCTAAAATACCTACAGCAAAAGCTTTTCCGCCTAATGTAGCTACATTATTAACTACATTAGCAGCACCGCCAGCCACTGTTTTTTCTTCTGACTCTATCAATACTAAAACTGGCGCTTCACGAGAAATACGAGAAATATCACCTTTTAAATATATATCAGCAATCATATCACCAATAATTAAAATGCGTTTTCCCTTAAATTTTTCTACAAAATCAATCAATTCCGGCTTCATAAATTCACCTTTTTCTCTATATATTAGAAATTCAAGAAATTAAAATGTAAGCTCCATTTATCTTTTTTCTGTTCATATTTTAATTCAGTTTCTACACAATGCCAATCATGATACCAATAATAATCTAAATCTCTTAAACGAAGCTGATCTGAAGCATCATATCCTGTTGCTACAACAAAGCGATTTTTATCATCTATAGTATAACTTAGACCTGCGGATACTTTTTTGGAATAATCTTCCAATCCATACTGGAATAAAGTATTTTCTGCACTAACTCTTGAATAATGATATCCTGTATAAGCTACTAATCTATCAGTTAATTCACCAAGTAAAGTCACATCATAATATAAACTATTATAATTGCTATCATCATAATCTTCATAAACTAAGCGATAACCTATGCTTGGAAATAATCTAAATTTACCTTCTGTATCTAAATTTATAGGATCATGATGGAGAGATAAATTATGTTCACGATGCCAACTTTTAATATTATTTTCTTCCCATAAACCATATTCATTATAGAAATTAAAACTAAGTGGTGTATCGCCTATTCTACTGCCATAATTATATACATATGCTATATTTTTTTCTAACCAACGATCATCATCATCTTCATATTTACCATTTTCTATTTTAAAAGTACTACCCGCATTATTCCAAGCTACACCATAAATATTCCTCATATCATGCTTAGTAGTATATTTTAAATCAGCATAAGCTTTTACATTATCCATAAGTGGTGCATCTAATTTATAACCGATAGATAAACCATCATCATCATTTATACGAATACGCAATGGTATCCATTGATTTTTTCCATCGCTATTAGTACCTATTTTAGTACTATATTCATCTGTTTGATAAATAACTTGACCTTTGATTAAAAATTTCGCATTATATGCTACCATATGGTCATCAGGATAAATTTCAATTTTCTCAGCAGTCAAACAGTAATCTGGTTTTTTGGCAGGACAACGTGTCATAGTGCCATTGTAAATTATATAGTAATCAGGATAAAATTCTACTTGTTCCCCTGAAATATATCTATTATCTACACGACCTTTTACATTATTCATTACACCAGTTTTTTCATTATAATTATATTTTGTTTTCTCACTGTTGATATCAAGTGTTGGATTAGCTACCTGCATAACATGAGCATGAACAGGAATATCCACATCACCTGTATTTAAATTACCATTTGCATCTTCAGTAGTCATGCGTGAATAATTCTGCGTGATTTTTACATTGCCCTTACCATATACTTCACCTGTTACTGAATCATACATAATATCATTGCCCTCAAAAATAATTGGTGCTTCTTGAGGATTTTGTATAACAATGCCTTCTTTTTCATATTGAGCATCTAATTCTGCTTTAAATTCATTAATAGCTTTATTTTTTTCTTTATCTCTAGCTTCACGACGTTGGTCTTCAACATAATTTAAGATTTCAACATCCGTATCTGAAGCTAATACTGGCTGATTATATGTACATAAAGATAATGCACTTAATGATATCGCCCACAATATTTTTTTCTCTATTTTCATTAAAATATTCACCTATCTTAAAATAAATTTAACTAAATACACTTAAATTATTATACCATGATAATATCCTCTTTGCCGAATTACTTTTCGCTAAAATCTAAAAGGACTCTACATTTATTGTAGAGTCCTTTTTATTTATCTATTATATTTTTCTACTAAGGAACACAAATGCATTGCTTTTTCGTCTGTCAATGCATCTTTTTGCATACGCCAGCCCCAGTTAGTGCCTACTGTACCAGGTAAATTCATTCTAGCATTACTATCCAACTTCAAAACATCTTGCATTGGTAATATCGCCATCTTAGAAGCACTAGCATATGCTAATTTTACCAATTCATCTAATAGAGCCTCATTATCATCAACTTTAACTTCTAATAAATCTGCTAAAACTGCTTTATCCTGCGGAGATATATCCTCTTTAAGCCAGCCTAAAGTTGTATTATTGTCATGAGTGCCTGTATAGACAATGCTATTTTTCGGACTGATAAAGTTTAATTTATGATATTTATTTGCATATAATTCAAATTGCAAAACTTTCATGCCTGGGAAATTACAAATATTTTTCAAAGCTTCGACTTCTGGCGTAATTACACCTAAATCTTCAGCAATAATTGGCACATCACCTAGATATTCTTTGATTTTATCAAATAAATCTTTGCCTGGACCTTTAACCCATTTACCAACACGAGCATTTGTAGCCATACCAGATACTTCCCAATAAGCTTCAAAACCACGGAAATGGTCAATGCGAATTATATCTACTAAATTCAACAATGTAGCTATGCGTTTACGCCACCAACTATAGTCATCTCTTTGCATTACCTTCCAGAGATAATGTGGATTACCCCAAAGTTGACCATCTTCACTGAAATAATCTGGTGGCACTCCTGCTGCTGTCTTTAAGGTGCCATCAGCATTCAAATTAAATAAATCTTGATGTACCCATACATCAGCACTATCATGTGATGGGAAAATTGGAACATCACCGACTATTTGTATGCCTTTTTCGTTTGCATAAGCATGTAAATCCTGCCACTGTTTAAAAGAAAATATATTGTTTAAACTTAGCATAAGCAATATCTTGTGCCAAAGAAATTCTACAAGACTCTAAAGCTTGAGGTTTACGCAATTTTATATCTAAATTCCATTCATACCATGGTAAATTTTTATAATATTTCTTTAATGCCATGAATAGTGCATAATCTTCAAGCCAATAACTTTGTTGCTGACAAAAAGCTGTATAATCTGCATCTGCTACAAAATTAGCAAAAGCTTTTGTTAAGATTTTTTCTTTATAAGCTTCTACTTTTACAAAATCTACTTTATCAGCATCAGCTTTATAATCTAAAATAATATCTTTAGCTTCCAATAAATTAATTTCCACCAATTTTTCAGGTGAAATAAGCATAGTATTGCCAGCAAAAGCAGATGGAGATTGATATGGAGATGCTCCATATCCCACTGGATTTAATGGCAATACTTGCCAAATCTTTTGTTTAGCTTTTACTAACCAATCCACAAAATTATAAGCTTCTTTTCCTAAATCACCAATACCATAATCAGATGGAAGTGATGTTGGATGCATGATAATACCAGCTTTTCTAGCATATTCTATATTTTCTTTTTCCTGTTCAAATACTAGAGCTGTGAGCGGTTCAATTTCTATCTTAGCTTTATTATCTATGATTTCCACATCAGGATACATATTAGTTATTTCATGTAATTTACGCTGACAAAAACCATGAACATCAATTTCTATCGTCATAGTCTTTCTTGATGACGATTTAACACCACTAAAATGCAATCATCATCTATTTTTTGTCCAAATCTATCTTTTCCTAATTTTGTAGTTCTCATATAAGCTAAGACATCATCTTGAGCATATACTGGTATATACCAACCAGTTTGCAATACTTGTCGATGATTGCGCAGTGCTATCATACGCGTAAAGAAATGACGTAAATTATTATCAGCTTCATCCCATTTATAGCTTGCTCTATTATGTGGGTCGCGATATCCCTGCATACCGATTTCATCGCCATAATAAATTGATGGTACTCCCGGCAATGTCATCTGCCAAACAACAGCTAATTTCAAACGAGCAATAGCTAAACGCAAATGAGCATCATCTAATTTGAATTTTGCCTGTACACTAGCTGGTACATTTTCTACACTTGGAGCTTCGCCTAATAAAGTCAAAATACGTTCTACATCATGACTACCCAATAAATTCATCATGGCATAGAGATTTTCTTCAGGATAATTTTCATGCTGATTTAAAATACTTACTTCTGTTTCTTGAGCTGATTTATTCTTCAAAATAAAATCTAAAATAATTCTGCGCAATGGATAATTCATCGCACTATCCATCTCATAGCCACAAAGATACTCGCGATGAACATTATACGCTATTTTATTTGAAGCATCTTCCCATACTTCACCGATGATAACTGCATCTTTATCTAATTTCTTCAATTTTTGATAAAAACAACGTGTAAATTTCTGTGGCAATTCATCAATTACATCTAAACGCCAACCACTTATGCCTTTATCCATCCAAAAATTCATTACACTATCTTCACTACGAATGATGAAATCCATATATGATGGTGTTGTTTCCTTTGTGTTTGGCATACTTGTAAAGCCCCACCAACAATCATATTTACAAGGATATTCCTTGAAATCATACCATTCATAATATGGAGATTCTTTGGATTGATATGCACCTACACTATCAAAATTGCCGAAGCGATTGAAGTATATACTATCACTGCCAGTATGACTAAATACCCCATCTAAGATAATGCGAATTCCCATCTCTTTAGCTTGACTACAAAGCTCAGCAAATTCTTCATTAGTGCCAAACATTGGGTCTACTTGATGATAATCTGCCGTATCATAATGATGATTAGCACGTGATTTAAAAATAGGATTAAAATAAATCACAGATATTCCCAAATCTTTTAAATAAGATAATTTCTCTTTTATACCTTGGATATTTCCGCCAAAATAATCATAAGTGATTACATTTTTAGTATCTGGGTCTAAATAATACATTGGTGGTTCATTCCAATCACAATGAAGCACCGCATGTTTTTTCTGTGGGATATTATTGCCACTACGATAAAATCTATCAGGAAAAATCTGATACATAACGGCTTTTTTAAACCAATCTGGCGTTTTTACATCTTTTTTAAATACTGTAATCTGATAAGATGGTGGCACCTCTAGTGCTTCTTGACCAATACCACCCATTTGCGCCTTATTATTGCCATAATATAATAATTTGCCATCAGCTAATTCAATTATAAAATAATACCAAACAAGACAACCATCTTCAGGCATATCTAAATCAATAAAATAATGTTTTTCATCCCATGAAGATTTTTTTAAATTATAATATATTGAACCACAAGTTTCTTGCCATGTATGTAAACGCACCAAAGAAACTTTATCTTTTAGATCAACATCAATTGCCAATCTCACAAAAGATTGTGTCGGCACTGCCCCTATAGGACTGCGATAATATAGATTTTGCGAATCATGAAAAATCATTTATATTATCCCTCCCCTGATTAAAACTTTAATTAAAACTTCAATCATCTATAAAATAATTATCGCTTAATACAGACCTTATTTTGTTGAGTAAGCAAAATTTTATAAAAGTCGTATTAAGCGATAAAATTTTTATTTTAAACTAATTATTAAGCCTTTAAGCTATTATACAATTCTTTATATTGTTTAGCTGATTCTTCCCAGCTGTAATCAGCAGTCATAGCATTGTCTACAAGATGCATATGTTTTCTATCATCAGCAATACCATCTATTGCACGTTTGATGGAGAATAATAATTCATGTGCATTGTAGTTATTAAAGCTAAAGCCATTACCAGTTTGAGTGTAATTGTTATATGCTTCAACAGTATCTTTTAACCCACCTGTAGCACGTACAATTGGCACAGTACCATAACGGAGAGCGATAAGCTGACCAATACCGCATGGTTCATATTGAGATGGCATCAAGAATAAATCACTTGCAGCATAAATTTGATGTGCTAATTCATTATTAAAGAAGATATTAGCAGATACTTTTTCGGATAGCGCCATACAAGACCTTTGAACCAGTCTTCATATTGTCTATCGCCTGTACCTAAAATTACAAATTGTACATTTTCATATTCAAGTAATTCATCTAAGATACGTGTAACTAAATCAAGACCTTTAGCTTCAACTAAACGAGTTACCATACCAATCATTGGAATTTTGCGATTTACTGGTAAGCCCAATTTTTTCTGAAGTTGTTCTTTATTATCACCTTTGATAGCAATTGCATTATGTACATCAAAGTTTTTAAAGATGTACTTATCAGTTTCTGGATTATAGTCTTCATAATCAAGACCATTGATAATACCAGATAAATCTGCATCACGTTTTTGAAGCATACCTTCAAGACCTTCACCATAATAAGGATCTTGAATTTCTTTAGCATAACTGCGACTTACAGTAGTAACTTTATCAGAATATACGATAGCACCTTTCATGAAGTTGATATCATCAAAGTATTCCAAATCACCATTGTTGAAGTATTTCCAATCAAGACCTAAGACATCTGGTAAATATCCTTTCCAGAAACGACCTTGATATTTCAAATTGTGAATAGTATATACTGTTTTAATCTTGTTATAGCGTACATCTTCATTATGTTCGAGTTTTAAATAAACGCTAATTAAACCAGTTTGCCAATCATTCATATGAATAACATCTGGCCAGAAATCAATATGAGGAAGCATTTCAAGAACAGCTCTGCAGAAGAAAGTAAATCTTTCTACATCATCTGGATAACCATAATATCCTTCACGATAGAAATATTCCTGATTATCAATGAAATAAAATGGTACATCTTTATAATCGTATCTATCAATACCTAGATATTTTTTACGCCAGGAAACATTGATTTCACCATCATAAATATGTTCCATATTATTGCGATACTCTTCTTTTATACCACTGTATTTTGGTATAACAACACGAACATCTACACCTTTTTGTTTTAATTCTTTAGGTAAAGAACCCGCTACATCTGCAAGACCGCCTGTTTTTACAAAAGGCACAGCTTCTGAGGCTACATATAAAACTTTTAACACTATAACACGACCTTCCTCTATGATTGTATATATAGCCCATATAATAAAAATTATATGGGCTATAACTTAATTATTTCAAGGCATAAGCTTTAGCCTTTTGACGTTGTTTTGATCTATTACCATTAAGTTTTACCTTTTCTGGTTTTTCAGCTTCAATCACTGTCTGTTTTTTTAGCTTCAACAGGACGCAATTTCAATCTGAAATATACTGTACCAAGTGGTGGTAAAGTAATTTGAATAGATTGATTTAAATTATGCCAGAATACATCTTCTGATTTAAAGTCACCTTCATTTAATACATTAGAACCACCATATTCTTCTTTATCTGTATTAAATACTTCTTGATAAATACCTTTTTCAGGTACACCAAATACGGTAACCATGACGCACTTCTGGAGTGAAGTTACATACTACAATGATGAAATCATCTTGGTCTTCAGCATAACGAATAAAGGAAATAACGCTATTTTCATTATCGTTACAATCAATCCAGCGGAAACCACGCCAATCAAAGTCTACTTGCCATAAAGCTTTATGTTCACAATAGAATTTATTCAATTCTTTAGAGAATCTCTGCATTTTTGTATGCATTGGATACAATTCAGCTAAATGCCAATCAAGACTATCGTCATATTTCCATTCGATAAATTGACCAAATTCGCCACCCATGAATAATAATTTTTTACCAGGGTGAGTCATCCAATAACCAAAGAAGGAACGAAGACCAGCGAATTTACGCCAATAATCGCCTGGCATCTTTTCAATTAAAGAGCATTTACCATGAACTACTTCATCATGAGATAATGGCAATACAAAGTTTTCAGAGAAAGCATACATCAAGGAGAATGTAATTTTATCATGATTCCATTTACGATAAATAGGATCAAGGCTCATATATTTGAGCATATCATTCATCCAGCCCATATTCCATTTATAGTTAAAGCCCATACCGCCCATATAAGTTGGACGAGAAATCATAGGCCATGATGTAGATTCTTCTGCCATCATTAAAGCATTAGGATGATATTTGAAAATCGCTTCATTTAGATTTTTAATCAATTCCATAGCTTCAAGGTTACCAGTGTCACCATATTTATTAGGTTCCCACTGACCTTCTTCACGACCGTAGTTTAGATACAACATATTAGCTACAGCATCAATTCTAAGCCCATCAATATGATATTCATTTAACCAAAATAGAGCATTAGAAATTAAGAAGCTATGCACTTCACGACGACCATAGTCGAAGTTAGTTGTACCCCATTGCCAATTTTCACGGCGTTTTTCATTATCGGATTCATATAAAGTTTCACCATCAAAACGGCGAAGACCATGAGCATCGTTACAGAAATGTCCTGGAACCCAGTCCATGATTACAGCAATACCATTTTGATGAGCTAAATCTACTAAATACATGAAGTCTTTTGGTTCACCATAACGACTAGTTACTGCATAATAACCAGTTGCTTGGTAACCCCAAGAACCATCAAATGGATGTTCACAAAGTGGCATAAACTCAATATGAGTATAATTCATTTCTTTAACATAAGAGATGAGCTGTTTTGCTGCTTCTCTATAAGTTAAATAATTACCTTCAGCATCACGACGCCAAGAGCCTAAATGCACTTCATAGATGAGCATAGGTTTATCATAAGAAGCTTCTTGTTGCTGTTTTTTCTGCCATTTTTCATCATGCCATTCATAACCGCGTAAATCATAAACGCGAGAAGCTGTTTTTGGTTTCTTTTCAGCATAAAAAGCATAAGGGTCTGCTTTTAAGAAACGTTCTCCACCATTGAATGGCTCTATAGAATATTTATAAATTTCACCTTGCTGTAAATTAGGAATAAAAGTCACCCAAATTTCACCATCAGAAATTCTCTGCATTGGGTTTTCATTATAATCCCAATTATTAAAATCTCCTACTACACTGATGGCTTTAGCATGAGGTGCCCAAACAGCAAAGCGTACGCCTTCTACTCCATCTTCTACTACAAAATGAGCTCCTAACATTTGATACGCATAGAAATTTGTACCTTGATGATACAAATACAAATCAAAATCTTTTAATGCGGATACTTCCATATTTTTAGTTCTCCTTTGGAGTCATTTATTTTAATAAGTTAATAGGTTCTACATTCCAGATATCTTTTGCATATTCGCTGATAGTTCTATCACTAGAGAAGATACCAGAATGTGCAATATTGATTAAGCTGGATTTTAACCAACCATAGCGGTCAAGATATTTACCTCTAATTTTTACATGAGCATCAATATAAGAATTGAAGTCTTTAAATACGAAATATTCATCATTACTATTGAATAAATAGTTGTGTAAGTCATGGAAGTCACCATTGCCTACGAATGGACCAGTCAATAATTCATCAACTACATTATGAATTGCTGGGTTTGTATTATATTCAGTCCATGCGGAATATAATCCATTTTTATAGTATTCCATTACTTCATTTTCTTTTAAGCCGAAGATAACACAATTATCTTCTCCAACTGCATCGCAGATTTCCACATTAGCACCATCTAAAGTACCAAGTGTAATAGCACCGTTCATCATGAATTTCATGTTAGATGTACCGGAAGCTTCTTTACCTGCAAGAGAAATCTGTTCACTAACATCAGCTGCTGGGAATAATTTTTCTGCTAAAGTAACACCATAGTTTTCTAAGAATACTACATGTAAACAATCGTTTACATCTTTATCGTTATTAACAATATTAGCTACATTGTTGATTAAGCGAATTGTTTCTTTAGCGATATGGTAACCAGGAGCTGCTTTACCTGCAAACATATAAGTACGAGGTAACATTTCAGATTTAATAGATGGATTTGCTTTAATCAAATTATAGATATGCATTACATGTAAAATATTCATAATTTGACGTTTATAAGAATGAATACGTTTAACTTGAATGTCATATAAGGAATTAGGATCAATATTAAAGCCACTACGACGTTTGATATGACCAGCTAAATAAATTTTATGTTCTTTTTTAACTTCTGCTAATTTATCAAGGAATGCTGTATCATCTTTATAGTCTAATAAATCGATAAGACGAGATGGGTCTTTACGCCATTTATCAGAAATAGCTTCATCTATTAAGCTAGAAAGCTGTGGATTTGCAGCAATGAGCCAACGACGATGTGTAATACCATTAGTTTTATTGTTGAATTTACCTGGGTAAATTTCATCAAAATCACGCATAGTATGTGCTTTTAAAATATCGCTATGAATTTTAGCAACACCATTTACACTGTGGCTACCAACAACAGAAAGACGAGCCATATGAACTACGCCATCTTGAATGATAGATACTCTGCGTACACGGTCTTCATCATTTGGATATTTTTGCGAATATCTTCTAAGAAGCGTGCATTGATTTCTTCTACAATCATGTAGATACGTGGTACAAGATTTTTAAACATATCAATTGGCCAAGTTTCTAATGCTTCTGGCATAATTGTATGATTAGTATATGCTACTGTATTTTTAGTGATATCCCAAGCAGTATCCCAATCCATACCTTCTTGGTCAATGAGTACACGCATAAGTTCAGGAATTGCCATTGCTGGATGAGTATCATTGATATGAATAGCAATTTTTTTCGCGAAATCTTTTAAATCACCTTTACGGCGTTTATAATGACGAACAATACTTTGAACACCAGCAGATACAAAGAAATATTCTTGAGTCAAACGAAGCATTTTACCTTCATAAGAGCTATCTTCTGGATACAAGCAAGAAGTGATTGCTTGTACACGATAAGATTGACGCAATCTTTCTTGTAACTGTTCTCTAGTACCTGATAAAGAAGCAAAATCTTGAGGAACTTCAGCATTCCAAAGACGAAGAGTATTTACTACATTATTGTGGTAACCTACGATTGGCACATCATAAGGAACAGCTGCAACTGTATTATATCCTTCATGAACTAATTTTAAAGAACCATCTTCTTGTTGAGCCATATAAGCATTACCGCCAAAATGAACATCAACTTCTTTGTCAGCTTTGCGATATTCCCAAGCGAAACCATTTTTAAGCCAATTATCAGGAATTTCAACTTGTTGATTATCTATTATTTTTTGTTCAAACAGACCATATTGATAACGGATAGTACAACCATGACCTGGAAGGCCTAAGGAAGCCATAGAATCAATAAAGCAAGCAGCAAGACGGCCAAGACCACCATTACCTAAACCTGCATCTGGTTCCTGTTTAAAGAGCTCTGTAATATCAATATTCAAGTCTTTCAAGGCTTCTTTACAGATTTCTTTCATATCAAGATTGATCAAGTTTGTATTTAATAGACGACCTAATAAGAATTCAATGGAAAAATAATATACTTCTTTGCATTGATTTTCTTCATAGTATTTATTAGTCATAATCCAGTTTTCACTGATGTACTGACGAACTGTTCTAACTAAAGTCTGATATAATTCTTCTTTAGTTAATTCATTCCAATCTTTACCAAATAACATATTTGCTGTTTTTAAGAAATTTTTCTGTAATGAAGCTCTCTCTTCAATTTGCTTATTGATTATTCCTACACTCACTATTACTTCCCCCCTATAAGTTTTTTACCTTAATCGCACTACCCTGAAAATAAAAACTCTATATTTCTAAAAAAAACCAAAACCTATATATTAATATTTTATATTAT
>ENA-OPZD01000276-OPZD01000276.1-human-gut-metagenome-genome-assembly--contig:-NODE-276-length-15344-cov-2.883551_pt1 | contig 15344 bp, 17 predicted proteins | sample MGYA00242479_ERZ504495 | MGnify/ENA primary metagenome ERZ504495 (study PRJEB26092, sample SAMD00036286) | human gut metagenome | host: Homo sapiens | study: EMG produced TPA metagenomics assembly of... | reverse complement strand
ATCTTTTGTTGAATTTATTAATATAATATCTACTAGTAAATTAAATCAAAGATCTTGTTTTTACTTATACATAATTAGTATAGTAAAAACAAGTCCTTTTTTTGATATTTTTTAACAAAGGAGTGATAAAAATAAATACAATAGATGCACATATTGATAAATTAGAAAAAGAATTACTATCTATATCTAATAATCTTAATAGATGTTATGAGTTGATACGTTTTATCAAAATTTATTGTAGAGATAAAATGAACAGTATGAATATCAACGAGAAAAAGATTATGAGAAAATGTACACAGTAAAAGATATAGCAGATAAATTAAAAGTAGATGAACGAACAGTATATCGAATTATTGAACGAAAAGAAATTGAATTTTACAGAATAGCATCAGGTATCCGTATTTCAAACGATGCGTATAAAAAATATCTTAATAAAGCGAAAAGAAAGGATTGATAATTACTATGGTAGGTAAATTGGTTAAAATAACTAAAATTGAAGCAATAAAATTATGGGCATTAAGATATAAGATCTCATAAAGAATAAAAAACTGGAGAAGAACTTTAATTGTGTCATGGATAACAATGGCATATTGTTAGATGAATATTGTAATGAAATTTATGATATATATAACTTTACAGATCATAATAGCTATTTTTATATTGTAGAAGCACCAAACAATAACATATAAAATCACTTATTTAAGATACTTGTTTTATTACTAGATAAGTCACACCTGTATATATGATTATTTATTAATTTATGGTAATAATGTTTGTAGATTAACAAATAAAAGGCAGGTGTGACTTATTGACTTTACCTTATAATAGAAAATTTAACGTAGGAAGACAATCTGAACAATTATATAATGAAGAACTTCATAAGATATATGAATCTATTAGACATTTATTAGATATACCTGATAATAAACATGCTACACCTGAAGCTAAATTACATGGCTCATTATGGCTTGATTTAGAGAAGAACGAGCTTAAATATTATGATAAGCCTAGCGATGAATGGCGAATTATTTTTAAGAGCAAGTTTCAAATAGTAGACCAAATCACAAACGTATTACCGCCAGATAATCCTGTTATTGGACAATTATGGCTATATAACGACGTATTGATGTATTTTGATGGCGCTCAATGGAAACCTGTTAAAGCCTTAGAGCAAGACGGTAGTCAGTTCAATATATCTATATTTGAAAACTTTATTTTAGCTAGTCCTGTTTGGACTATAGGTAATACTGTACTTCCTGATGAAGATTTAGAAGCATATAAAGAAGCTAGAAAGAAATATCTACAGGCTAAATTAGATTATGCTAACAATAACAAGTATATAGAAACAGATAAATGGAAAGTTGGCGATCCGATAGAAGTAGGAGATAGCTTAATAGATTTTCCTGAAATAGAAGGAACAAGCCAAATCCTTATTCCTAATCTAAATGTAGATAGAATGTTTTTAGATGAAGAGATAGATTTTAATTACACTGAAATCTCTAAAGTATGTATTGAATATCCTAAATCTGTTTTAGTTGATAAACGACCTACTGTTATTCATGTAAATCCTGGTAAATTAACTAAGATAGATAAAAAACTAATAATGGTAGACAGAGAAAATCCGAAAATCAATGTTAGCGCTCATGATACAGAATATTATGGTTTTCATGGCGACAGCATATATGGAGATTTATTGTTGCCAGAAGAAACTCAAGATGATGGCGGCTATATTACAATGAATGACGGAATATATTTAAGTTATGCACAGGCTCAAAATTATGATTATGTTTTAGCCGTTCATTATGAGTTTAGCTGGTACAAATCTACAGGTTCTTTAAAAGTAGTAAATAATAATGATTCAGCAACTTCTTTTTATGTTCAAGATTATGCAGGTCCTATTACAGTATTTACTGATGGATATAATTTAGAAGAAACAAGCTTTACTGAAGATAATTTATCTAAAGTTGTGACTATAGAAGAAGATGTTACAAAGATAGAAGATATATCTATGATACATACTGTACGTAGAGAATATGGTTTTGTTAGAAAAATTGATGCGCAAAACAGAGCTGTTATTAAAACATTAATTCCTTTTAAGAAGCCACTTATCTATTTAAACGGTGAAGCATTACATCCTCAACTTCAAGATATAGAAATTGATGGAAATTATATCTATATTAAAAATGGTCAATTAAATATGACCTGGGGAGTAGTAGAGTTATATGATTCTGTTCATAGATATGATATGAACTTAGATACTGGGTATGTACGAGCTACAGATGAAACGGGTCAAGTTGTAATTAATTATGATATTACTGCTATAGATGAAGAAGACGACATGATTCTTTACATTGATGGTCTTTTAATAAAAAAAGAAGATATGGTCCGTAATCATGAGAGTGGAACGATATCTGTTAATGGATTATCTATTGGACAAGACTACATATTATTAAGAGATAAATATCATTATTTTTATGATGAAAACAAATTAAGACCAGCTATCCCTGTAGGTCATTTAAGTGAATCACTAGTATACGTAAACGGCAATCTGATAAATAACGATACAACCATAGCGACAGTATTAAGTAGAGAGCAAATGAAAGCGCAGGCTGTTCATGGAGAAATTAAGTTCTTCTTAAAAATGATTTAGATAGAACGGATGGTGAATTTGCTTATTATGATGATCCAAGTGATTCATGGATTACTATGTCTAAAGAAAAATCTGATGAAGTTAAATCTTTCTGTTATTCTTATGAAAACACATTACGTTCTATTAAATTTAATATCTCTATAGATAAAACTGATGAAATATATATATATGCTTTTAATTACGCTAATGCTATAAATGAAACTCTTGTTATTAGAAACATTCCTTCTATATATGACGACCCTAATTCCTTACCTTATGTAGAGAATCAAAAAGTTTTTAATATAAAAGAATCATATATTCCTAATATTGGTTCTTTATCTGTCTGGGTAAATGGAGTACGACAATATGACGTTGTAGAATTTAAAGATGGTTCTGGGTTTGAATTACCTGAATCTGTTACAGGCGTAGTAACTTATGTAATTGAAAATCCTGAAGACGGAGCAACAACAGTAGCACAAAGAGAAATTTTAACAGAGGAAAATATAGTTCCTAATACTGTTAATGTATATAGAACTAAAAATTCTTTATATCCTGGCAGAGTATTATTTTATGTAGATGGAATTAGACAACCACAATCAGCTTTTACTATATTAGATAATTATACTATCTTAGTTAACGATAAAGATGATATGTTAATAGGGAACGTTAATAATTATCCTAATGAAACCATTATGAGAGATGACGGAGATATAGTAACGGTACATCATAGTAGAGGAACTAAAATCTTAGTTGAAGTTAAACAAGATTTTCAACGAAAGGAAAACTTCATTAAACTTAATCCTGATACAGTATCAGATATATCCATATCAGAATACGATTTACCGATAGAAATATTAGAAGCTGCTGATGAGGTTATGATATTTATAGATGGTCTATTTATGGGTCTTAGAAAAAAGTTTCGGCTATGAATTAGATAGATATCGTGGCGTTATTAGTTTAGGTGTAAGAAGAGATAGTAATGATGAAACACAAGACAAAACAGAAACTACTAATATGGACGTTATCCAAAGAATAGTAGACGACCCATTATATACATTCTTAGAAAGCCATCCTGATAAAAAATTAGAATATGAAAACAAAAACGGTAAACCATATGAAAAGAAAACTAGAACAGTATTATTTGATTGGAGGTAGTATAAATTGAGTGATTTAACTAAAATAGGTCCTCCCTTACTAGAAATGGATGACATTGCTGAATATCTTAATATAGGTAAGGGTTTTATAACTGATAAAGATAAAGCTACAGACGTTTAAACAAGTTGGCGGTATAGATGCAGATTTAATTGCTGTAGCTGTTAGTAAAGACGATAGAACAACTGTAAGAAATGCTTTAAATTTAAATGGACATCCTGATACATATTTTCTTTCTGCTGAATCTGGAGCAGATATAGTAGAAGAAAACAAAAGAGAAGTAGCTACATATAATGCGGAAATACAAGAATTAAGAGATGAAATTTATCAATTACGCGAAGAATTAGCTAAATCTGGTATTGTAACTAAATATAAACCATATGCGGGATTTTACGATTCATTCCGTTCTGCATATCCTGAACATGAATATGAACCAATAGCAACTGCAATAGAAAATAGCTCTAGTCAATATGAAATTATTGTACAAGATGAATTATATGATGAATTTGTAGTAGGAAATAAAATCATGCTTGAAGATACTACGGATGGAAAAACGGCGTTAGTAACTATTGATAGTAAATTACCAGATTTAAGAACTATTCATTTTACTCCTGCAACAGGATTTTCTATTAAAAAAGATAAATGTATCATATATAAAAGTAAAGGCAATATTATTAACGGTACATTTACTTTTGGTGAAATAGTAGATGAACATCCTGGGGATAGAGAGTTTTATTCTTGCTTAGATGACGATACTTTTAGATGTCGTAAAAAGATTACATCTCCACATACAGGCTTTGGATATACATTTAGAATACCAGCAGCTAGACAGAAAAACTATTTATCTAAATTAGATATTCAAGTAAAGAAATATGGCGAACCGGGTAACTTAATGTGTTATATTATAGATGAGCGTAATATTCAAAACTGGAAAAATCCTCAAAAAGCTGAAGATGATGGTATTATAATTGCTAAATCTCAACCACTTGAAGTTGATATGCGTTTAGGTGAGCATATAGCCAATTTTAATTTTTATGATGGTATGAATTATCCTTTATTAGAAGAAGTAGATACTACCGATCATAAAGTTAGATATTGTTTTATTATAGAAGCTTTAGATGCTGATGAAAATAACTATTATGAATTAGTATTTCTTCAGCATAAAGAGAAGATGATACATTTGGAGATTTGCAGTTAAATAATATTACATATAATTATACTCAAAAAGAGGACGTATCTAGTGAAGATGCTTTATCTACAGACGATATTATTAATGCTACTGATATATATTATGGTATTACTTTATTAGAAGCACTTCAAAAAACTTTTGTACCGTATACAGATGGAGTTTATACTGCTAAATTTGAGCTTCATGAACCTATTCGTATATCCTATGCTAGATTAACTATGCGTATAGCTAGAGAAGGGCTATTTAAAGTAAGCACTGACGGCACTACATATACTCGTAATGATAACTGTATAGCTGATAATGGAGTTATTGTTGTAGAAGGAGAAACCAATGATGATGTAAGAGGTTTTAGTCGTCGTAACGGAGGCAATATAGTTATAGGAACAGATATTAGAAAATTAATAGCCGTTGATGATGAAAGGCTTACTATTGAAAAAGGTATATATGCAAAACCTGAAGCTATTGTCTATCCAATCGGATATACAGCTTATTTAACAGCTAATTTAAAAACATGGGATGCTGAACAATGTAAATATGTTTATACAGAACCAGAACGTTTTGAATTAGAATTAAGCACAATAATGCCTGATAAATATAAAAAGATGAAAGTATTTCAGATAGGTTAGTGTTTGAATGTAGTTTAGACGATTCAACTACCTTTAAAGTTAAAAATGTTTATAATAACTTTGAATTACAGATTTGTTGGGATTATAGTGCAAACGCTGTATCTCAAAGAATAGCAGGTCGTATTTATGATTTAGTAGTTAGTCTTGACAGATTGCCTTAATAAACTGATAATATAATAGAAGAAAAAACTTAAGAACGGTTAAAAACAACCGTTCTTTTTTCTAAATATTATAAATAGTATAAAGAAGGTGAGTTAATGTTAAAAACCTCAGAAGATTTAAATACTGCTATTGAATTTGTTACGACGGAAAATGTTACATATCCATCTTTAATAGAGGATAGATTATCATCTGTACAATTTAATAATTCTATGCAAAATATGGAAAGTCAACTAAATGAGTTATATGAAAAGACTAGATTATTAGAAGATATTCGTGATTACTGTAAACAATACATACTATCCATTATCCAAATGAAAGAACAAGATTTTAAAGAAAAGTTGAAGATAATCGAAGATGTTGCAGACCAGTTTAGAGATAAAGATAGCATCTCTTATACTGTACCTTTTCAATATTGTTCTGATATAATTACAGATAGAGATGGTACGATGATTAATAAAATGAATATTATAAATGGTTCTTTGGGACAATCGTATACTTTAATAGATACTGCTAAAATATCTAATATATCATACACTACTAATGCTCAATGTTATAACAACAACTATAATGATATTTTAAATGGATTATCAGGATGCTCGTATTACATATTAGACAATCCTATTTATGGCGGTGTTGTTGAAAAACTGTACTGTTATGTTTGATAAAAATTATGACTGTAACTTATTTAATATAGAAGTCTCTAATACACAAATAGAGAATATAAAACTTATCACTGATAAAGATACTGAAATTCCTATTAATGAAAATGATACTACTGTTATTAATACAATTAAAGGATTAAAGTTCGATTTAGTAAGTAAGGATTATCAAATTAAGAATATTGAAGAAGCAAATAATACAACAGATTCATCTGCAAAGCTTTCATCCAATAATTATAAAAGAGATAATTTAGATACTGTAACTAAGAATATGGTTATTCAGGCAGAATCAATAGATAAATCTGATAATGTATCAGAATATTCAAACGAATATTATAAATGGAAGAAAGATTTTAATAACGTAACGAATAAAAATATATTAGTTAACCAAGTAAAAGAAAGAGAAATGTCATGAGTATTTCATATAAATATACAGGTAGATTAGAAAATGTAAATAATGAACAAATTTGTTCTATAGATAATAAAGGTCTTATAACTAATTATGGTGAAAAAGGTTTTAAATATATTCCTAATGATAATTTAGATGAAGAACCTATAGATGCCACAGGTGTATACAATATTAGCGATATAAAGCAATTAATACATAGACCTACAACTTATAATTTTACAGAAGATATTTCTAATAATGAAAGTATTATTATGCCGACTAAAGTTGTCTATTATTTTGGTATTGACAATGTACAGGTAGCTAAAGTTAAATATGATAAAATAAGTGCATACATATCGCCTACTATTGAAATTGATAGTAGTAGTTATATCCAATTATCTGTGAAGTCTAATAAAGATATATCTAACATAGAGTTTTCTATTATAGAAAAAGAATCTGAGCATCCTATTGTACCTATAGAAGTTAGCAAAGTAAGTGAGAAACTATTTTGGAATTTAGATACTAGATTTACTATTAACCGAAAAGAAACGCAGCTCATTAGAGAAAACAATATAGAAACTTCTTTATCTTTATCAGACATAGCAGAAAGTAATTTTAATTCTAATATATATACTATAGAATATACTCCGACACAACAATCTTATCTGTATTATCCTGAAACAAGTTCTATTAAAATAAAAAGTAATACAAAGGTGTTTATTTGATGATAGCGTTCCAGCTGTTATAAGCAATATAACTATTTTAAAATATGGAGGAGATAAGATATGGAATATGTAAGATTAAAAGATATTAAAGAAGCTTATATAGATAAGTTAATATCTCAAGATAAACTTAATAAAGCGATACATATATATAATGAAGAAAATAATCTACCTATCTTTAATAATCTTAGTGTGCATCCAGAGACAGAGCCTAATAAAGAGATAATAAATGAAGCTATAGAAGATATATCAATAGATATTTTAGGTTTGAATAAAGAAATTTCTGCAACAGGCAATCAATATAACGATTTAATGAATGACGTAACGCATAGATTAGAAGTCATAGAAGAATTGTTACAGGCAGAAGAAAACCGTATTAAAGATATGAATATTATTTGCGGTAACTATGATGAATTTGTTACAGTTAAAGCATTAAATTATAAATATTTTACTGGTATGTTTGGTTATGATAGTAATTATGTTTTCTTTGCTTATCCTAATACAGCTAAAGTTTCTAGTGAAGATATTTTAATATTAGATATATCAGGTAACGGTTATGAAGGAAACAAATACGTTTATCAAAACGATGAATTTTTACAAGATAGTCTAGACACATCTAATAGAAACTATCTAATAGATGAACATATATCAACTTATTATGAGTATTCACGTTTAACGTCTGATACTGAACTAAAAAAATATCCTCAAGAAATTAATTTTGATGATATTGAAGCTCAATGTACTATTACGTGTGTTAGTCAAAAACCATTTGGGACAATGAAAGTTTCTAGCGATTTTGATAATTTAGTTGTTCAAGATATCTTATATTCTACTGACGATGGTAATACTTACATATCTTGCTTAGATAACCCTATCAGTATTAATAATTTATTTGGTATATATAATGATAGTAATTATATATATGGTTCTGGAATAATATGCTTTCCTTCTACTAACTATCTTAAAATAGTATTGTCATCTACTAAAGCTTCTGAAGTTGATAAAATAGCATTTACTTCATTAGATACTGTAGACGCAACTAATCCTATTGAAACTATTATTTTATTAAACGAAGTAAAACGTCATGTTATTAGAATAAATGATTTAAGTATTTTATCTGGAACGTATAGAACAGGTACAAAAATGCAATCAAAAGAACTCATTAGCGAGCCTATTGAAAGTATTGCTATCTTTGCAAGTGAATACGTGCCGTCTCATTTTCCTAATAATCAAGACTATATTCAATACATTCTTACCATTAACGGTGTAGATTACAATATAATTCCTATTAATTCTAATAAAGAAGGTATTAAAGTTATTCGTTCTTCTAAATTAATGTCTTTAGATACTTATGCTGAACATATTGGTGAAAGTATTAAATCGGCATCATTATCTATTATCATTAATACTCCTAATAGTTATACAACACCTTACGTATCAAACGTAAAAATATGTTATGGTAAGGCGGTATCTAAAGTATGAACCAATATACAGATGAAATTGAAAAATAAATTACTATAAGCAACGCATTATTAAAAACTTATCTCAAAATGGAATATTCCCCGATAATCTAATAGTAGAAGAACGATTAAAAGATATAGACACTGCTTTAGCTATATTACAATATATTCCCTATTCTGAAAGTGAAATGTTCGATACAGATAAATTTAATGAAGATTTTCAACGCATATATGATGATTTGTTGATATTATATAAGTTAGCATATCAAATTTGTATTAAGGATTTTGAACAGGTGAAAACATATGCTGAAACTCATTTATTGCAATTAGAAGATTTGGCAAGAAAATATGAGTATAAAACTAAGTTTGAAATAGATTCTACTTATTTAGGTAATACAATATTTTTTCAAGCTAATGGTTTTGATATAAGACAAGAGAACGGTATTGCTGTTATAGAATTAGGAAAGATAGAAGTTAATAACGCATCTAAATTAGCGTGCATGTTTCAAGCTAATAATATAGAGGATAATCAAGTCGTATTTAGCTTTGACGGAAATAACTGTTCTCCATACAGCTATAATAAAGATTTCTTTACTGTTAATGGAGACATTAAAATGCAAAGTTATAGTTATAATTTACCAGATGATTTAGTTAATAATACTGAATTTGAAATGGCTATAGATAATTTTATACCTAATGCAAACAACAGATATGTTATATATGGCGGAAATAATATGATATATTCAACATTAGGTTCATTTAGAACATTTTATGAAAAACAAAAAGATACGCCCATTAGTTTAACAGGTGGAGGTAAAATAATTTTCTATGTAATAAATGGTTCTTTTATTAGCTTTAATTTTTCTAAACAACCTGTTAAGACTAATTTTAATGGAACTAAAATAGACCATTTAAATAATCATCATAAAATAGTTATAGAGTATTACGGAGATTTTACATTTGATTACGTTACAGATGGTAAAGTATATGCTGTTAGAGAAATTGGCATTATGAAAGATAATAAGTTATATTATCCCAACAATGATACGATATCTGATTTCTTAATAGAAGAATATACTGAAGGCAATAAAACTACTTATGATGATGTTACAGTAACTATAAGTGATTTATATCAAGATACGCCGCTAAAAATAGGTATGATAGCTATTAAAGAGTTAGTTACTTTAGATGGCATATTAGATGGGATTGATTAGCAATGAATATGATATTATATAATATACGATATCGTGGTCCGTTTGAATACGATAAATTTATTTTAAACACATTACAGTTATGTAATGAAACTAAACGCTTAGAGAAAAACTTGAAAGATACTAGCTTAACAGAACTAAATACAAATAAAGAAGAATTATATAGTATACTGAATGAATTAGTTAAAGAAGATAGTTTACTGCAAAAACTAATCTATTGTAGGGAGAAGTTCAAATGATACAAAAGATAAGTTCCAAAGACATAATGGATTTATTAGAAGAAAGCCAAAACTCTATTAAAGATATAGAATTAAACGTTAACGATATGAAATCTGAATTAGAAAAGAGACTATCAATAATTAAGAACGTACAGGAATATACACAAGAAAGTATTATAGATATTAAAGAGCTATTGTCTGATGGTCTTAACGATAGCGTAGAAAATATTATATTGTTATCACAGCAAGAAAATGCTGAAGGTCTTTATGAATAAATACGGCTCTATTATTCATCCAGCTTTTATCAAAACACCTACAAACGTTTTTAACTTTGGTACCATAACAGGAAAGATATTTAAAAAACAACGCTAATGTAAAGATGAACGACACTATTAAAGAAGAATACACTAATATGTTAATGGATGATTCTATTACTGGTAAAAGTGTTACATTTGAAGAATTTGACGAACCCAACATTACTATAGAGATAGAAATTAATCCTAGTGATTTATTGGGCGCTACAGATTTCAACATAATAGAGCTATTACCTTATATCCCTGGTAGTTTTGATATAACAGGTATTAAGATATTTACAATGCAAGATTATCAAACAAATAATCCGGATGTAGCTTCGTTAACTATAGTAAATACTATAGAAGAAGTTGGAGCAAGCAGAATAATGATAGATAAAACAAGAGAACTTTGGAAATTTATATTAGATGTACATATTAACTTTCAAAATTCTAATGGAAAATATCCTTTTGGCTTAAAGCATCTTTATTTCTTAAAAGGAGATTATAATACAGAATCTAATATAATCTTTAAAGTAATTAAAGATAAATATATAGATTGGATTAGTGAAGATATTATTATTCATGACCAAAATGGACGATATGAAACTACTTGCAGTGAACAAAATATTAAACTCTATGCTGAATATAATAATGGTGTATTCTCTTTTGAAATCGCTACATCTAAAGGATTAACTCAAAATCCTATTCCTAGAAATATAAAAGAATTTTGGGTATCTATGCCTATTATTAGAAGTATTAATAGTATAAAATTTAAAGAGATATCTACACGGGGATAATTTACTAAAAAGTCTTTATTTTCTAATTATTTAATGGTATAATTTTATTTGTACTTAGAAAATAGTTTGTCTTTTTAGGGAGAAGATAGCATGAATTATGTAGATTTTTTCTATTCTCAATGTGTGGGAATATATCCTAATGATGAAACTAAGGTTAGGATAACAGAAGATACTGTAGATTATCTTAAAGATAATAAATTTTCTTCTGATAAAATAATAGAAGCTCTTAAACTTTCTAAGTGTCAAGACTGCTTATATCCAGATAATCTTCCTGATGAATTATGGAACGATAGCTTAATAAGACGAAATCGATTTTATTATCATAAACGATTGCAACTTATTTCTAAAGCTCCTGCTCTTGATATTTTAACAGGAAAGATAATAACATATCCATTCTATAAAGAAATAATCATTAACTTTACTATGAAAGACTTAATAGATTATTTCTATACCGCTATGGATATCAGTAAAGAATTGATAGATATAAAAAAAGATAGCGGTTCATTTAATTATTTATTCAAGAAATATTCTGCTATAAAAGATATTGAAACTTTAGATTTGATATTGGTAATGATAGATATTACAAAACAAAATCATAGAGTTACTAATATTATCAACATAGAAGAATATAATAGTGAAGCTATTAATATTTTACGTTCTTGGCAAAAAGAAGCAAGAATAGCTGATGCTAATAAGATAATATGGAGAAGTTCAAGATGGTTGGAAGATTAATAGAGTTTGGCGGCTCAAAAAATAATTATTTTAGAAGAAACATCTATTATAAATTAGACTCTAACTATAATGAACAAGTACAATCTTTTAAGCAAGAATATAATAATACTGATATATATAATACAGTATATTCATATGATAGTACGAATATAGAAGAGAGTAATTTATTAGGACCATTTTATTTAGATTACGATAGCGAAGATATAGATACTAACTTTTTTGTTGTACGTAGAGAAGTCTATCAAACAATAAAATATTTAGAAAGAGTCTGGGATATACCTAATAATATGATATGTTTATATTTTAGTGGAGCAAAAGGCTTTCATATAGTTGTACCTCATGAAATAATCAGTATAGCTCCAGATAAAGATTTAAATATAAAATATAAAAAGATAGCTCAATTAGTCGTTAAAGAATGTAATCTAACTCATCTTGACATATCAATCTATGATAAAAGACGCTTGTTCAGAATTCCGAACTCTATTAATAGTAAGACTGGACTATTTAAAATACCATTATCTTTAGATATGTTGATGAAGAATGATTTTAATAATATTAAACAGATGGCTACGCAACCTAATAACATTCAATACGATGCACCTATTAAGATAGCGAAAGCTTGTAAATATTATAATATGCTATTTACTAAGTCTAGCAAACAATCTTATGTTTATAAGAAGGATAAAGTATTAAATAGCAATGTTCAAACTTACAGTAAGAGACTTTTACCTTGTATTCAATATATTTTAGAAAGTAGTGTTAGACAAGGGAAAAGAAATAGCACTACTGTTGTGCTGGCGTCAAGTTTATTACAGTTAGGTAAATCATTAAAAGAAGTCTTTTCTATATTAGAAGAATGGAACAAATATAACGAACCGCCATTATCAGATGCAGAGTTAGGAGCAACAATAGTCAGTGCTAATAAACTAAATAAACATGATAAATACTATGGCTGCACTGCTATTAGAAATCTAAACCTATGTCTAGGTAAAGAATGTCCTCTCTATAATAAGAACTAGCATATTATTTTAGCAGAAGGAAGATTTTATAGTATGAGTGAGAATAAAGAAAGATTTAATATTGATGATTATTTACAAGAAGAAAATCGAAAATATACTGTTTCTGCGGAAGATTTTTTTGCAACATCTTTAGCACAGTATGATAACTTTGATAATAAAGCGTGGAGCAAAGGTGAAGGCTATACATGCCCTAACTTTCCAATGTTTAACGATAAAATGGAAGGATTAGAAGCTGGATTGTATTTGTTTGCCGGAGAGTCTAATACTGGCAAAACCTGTTTGTTGACTAACTTATTATGGGACTATTGTATGAACGAAACTAATAAATTATTTGGAGTTTATTTTTCTTTAGATGATTCTATAGAAGAAGTTATTCCACGTATAATTTCTATGAATAAACTTATTCCTATTAGTGTTAGTTCAAAACCTTATCGTTATCAAAAAAGGATAGATGCTGGAGAAGAAAATACCAGCATCTATCAAGAATGGCTACAGAAAAGAACTGAAGGATTAGAACTTTTACGTAGCGTTAATAATAAGTTTAAAATAGAAGATGGTACTAAAATTACTTGTGCTGAACAATTATTAGATTACTGTCAAAAACTTCAAGATTATATAAAAGGATTAGATGAAGAAGCTAATATAATAATAGGAATTGATTCTTTATCAGATTTAACTTTCCCTAGTCAAAACTTTCGTCTGGTGATGATAAATCTTTAAATGATTATATAGCTAAACAAGTAAAGAAATGGGCTGTAGAGATTTTAAAAGTTCCTATCTTTGGTTCTGTTCATTTAAGAAAAGTGGACCAAAGAAGAAGACCTAACATTGCAGACGTTAAAGAATCCGGTAGATATGTATATGAAGCTTCTGCTGTATTTGTAGTTCACAATGATGTAAGCAGAAATGGTCAGTGTGCTTCTATTTATTATACTGAACCGGATAGTTCAGAAATGTTACCTATTATAGAAATACAGTGGGCTAAAAACAAGAAATCTTCTTTTAAAGGAAGAACGTATTGTCATTTTGTGCCTAACTTTTCTAAAGTTATTGAGTGTACTCAAGAAGAAACTGATAGATTTAATAACTTAATCTATTCAAGTAAATAATTAATAAGGGAGATATCGTAGTGAAAGATAATCATTTTGTATGTGCTGATAATATTAATGTACTTGGAGCTACTTATTCTATTAAATTAATAAACGGGGATGAACGTGAATCTCTTGGAGAAAATTGTGGTATATGTGAAATGTTTTCTAAAGAACTTATTTTAAATAATAAGTTCGATGGAGATCCAAAATGTGTTGCTAACTTCAACGACTTTAAAAAGAAAGTTTTACGACATGAAATTGTTCATGCTTATTGTTTTGAATCTGGCGTCGATTCTAATGAAGATATCGATTCTGAATTAGTGACAGATTGGATTGCTCATCAATCTCCTAAGATGTTTATAAGTTTCTTAGAAGCTGGAGCATTAAGTAAAGATACATTAAGAAAGATATCTGACTTATTAGTTGAAAGATATGATGATGAGTATAATTTAAAGAGAAGCAATATTATTAAAAAGGGAGATATATGCTAAAATGAAAAACTACATTAGTGTCAAACAAGTAAAAGCAGAGCCGTGTGCAGCATGGGAAGATTGTAAAGGACATAAGATTGGAGATGCTGGATATAAAATTTATTATCCAGATGGATATGTTTCTTGGTGCCCTAAAGATATTTTCAAAAAACAATATCTTCAATTAGAAGAAGAAAATAAGATTACTCAAAATGACGTAGATAGTTTTATTGAAAAAGTTGAAACAACAAAAATGGGAAATAAAACTACTGTAGTGCAAGCTACCTTTAAAAACGGTTTTAGCATGGTTTCTGGTTCTTCTTGTGTAGATCCTCAAAATTTTAACATGGAAATTGGTAAACAGTGCTGCATGGAACGAATCAAAGATCATGTTTGGGAATTTTTAGGTTTTCTATTACAATCAGCAAAAAACGGATTCAGTGGCAATGATGATAACAAATGAAAATTATATTTGAAGGTACAGAAGAGGAAAATTTTTAATAATTAATAAAGTCCTTAAATTACG
>ENA-OPZD01000275-OPZD01000275.1-human-gut-metagenome-genome-assembly--contig:-NODE-275-length-15429-cov-2.030715_pt1 | contig 15429 bp, 20 predicted proteins | sample MGYA00242479_ERZ504495 | MGnify/ENA primary metagenome ERZ504495 (study PRJEB26092, sample SAMD00036286) | human gut metagenome | host: Homo sapiens | study: EMG produced TPA metagenomics assembly of... | reverse complement strand
GAAGCCCGCGAGGACGACGAGGATTTCCAGAACCCGGTTGACCTCATGTTTGAACGTCTGGAAGAAAAAGACCCGGAACATTTTGCAGTCAAGCAGTACAAAAATACAAACTTGCGGCGGGCAAGACCGCAAAAAGCATACTTATCTCATGCGGCGCGAGGTTAGCCCCATTCGACATTAAGGAGCTGCGGGAGCTTATGGAAACCGACGAAATGGAGCTTGACACCATAGGCGACAGAAAGACCGCCCTTTCGTCATCATCAGCGACACCGACGACACTTTTAACTTTGTCGTTTCAATCCTTTACACACAGCTATTCAACTTGCTTTGTGACAAGGCAGATGATGAATACGGCGGGCGGCTTCCCGTCCATGTTAGGTGCTTACTTGATGAATTTGCGAATATCGGGCAGATACCAAAGTTTGAAAAGCTCATTGCAACGATACGGAGCCGGGAAATATCCGCGTCAATCATCTTGCAGAGCCAGTCACAGCTAAAGGCAATCTACAAGGACAACGCCGATACCATAGTCGGCAACTGCGACACCACGCTTTTCTTGGGCGGCAAGGAGAAAACCACCCTCAAAGAAATATCGGAGATTTAGGCAAGGAAACGATAGACAGCTTCAACACTTCCGAAACCAGAGGGCGGGAGCTTTCGCATGGGCTGAACTATCAGAAATTGGGAAAGCAGCTTATGACGGAAGATGAAATCGCAGTCATGGACGGAGGGAAATGTATCTTGCAGCTACGCGGGGTGCGCCCGTTCTTTTCGGACAAATTCGACATAACGAAGCACCCGAAATACAAGTACCTGTCCGACGCAGACCCGAAGAACGCCTTTGACATGGAAAAGCACCTTAAAACGCCGCCCCGCCATTGTCAAGCCCGACGAGGTTTTTGACTATTACGAGCTTGACGCGGCAGACTTACAGGAGGACGCAGACCATGAGGAAACGTAGCGCAGAGGAAAAACAAAAGCAGCTTGAACGGTTTTTAATGAATGTTGCGGAAGCCGCCGACGCTGCATTATGGGAGTATTGGCGGGAAAAGGAAGCGGAACACCGCCGTTTTGCAACGGAGTATGTCACGCGCCGGGGGCTTATCCCGCAACAGTGACAGCATGGCAGACCGCCGGGGGACAGGGGAAGCTACACTTCCCCTACGCTGCCTTGCGGCAGCTACCCCTTTGTGAACTTGCGGGAAGCGAACACCTTGCTATGCAAGCTATTCACTTCCCGCAAGTCTGAATAATACCCGTCCGGCAGCACAGCGGGACACCGAAAGGAGGAATCGAAGCAATCACATATATCAATATCGGCTACATGATACGCGCCCCCACTTTCCGGCGCAGTACACAGCGGCAGGAGCCGCACCCCTTACAACTGAATACCGCCGCGCCGCAGAACTTACGCAGCGCGGGGACAGCCGCCTTTACCAGAGGGCGGTTTTTGTGTGGCGGCGCGACCATACGCTGACCGCCTTTGTCCGCTTGCCGGACAGCCGCAGACGCGGCAGAAAGGATATATTTATGGCATTTTTCAATAGCGCAGTAGACGTTTTGCAGACCCTTGTTGTAGCACTTGGAGCCGGGCTTGGTATCTGGGGCGTATCAATCTCATGGAGGGCTACGGCAACGACAATCCGGGCGCAAAGAGCCAGGGCATGAAGCAGCTTATGGCGGGCGGCGGCGTTGCCCTTATCGGCATGACCCTTGTACCGCTGCTTTCCGGCTTGTTCGGTTAAGAAGCGCGGGTAAAGGCTTATGCAGAGCATACTTGACGCGATTAACGAATGGATAAAGGAAATCCTCATAGGAGCCATAAACGGTAATCTGTCAACTATGTTCGGGGACGTAAACGAAAAAGTCGGCACTATCGCCGCAGAGGTAGGGCAGACCCCGCAAGGGTGGAACGCAAATATATTCTCCATGATACAGACCCTTAGTGAAAATGTAATCGTACCCATTGCGGGGCTTGTCATTACCTACGTCCTATGCTATGAGCTTATCAGCATGGTAACGGAAAAGAACAATATGCACGACGTTGACACTTCCATGTTCTTCAAGTGGGTGTTCAAGGCGTTTGTGGCAGTCTACCTTGTGACGCACACCTTTGACATTACTATGGCGGTGTTCGATATGGCGCAGCACGTTGTTTCCGGCGCGGCGGGGGTAATCGGCGGCAGCACAGAGATTGATGTTGCCGCCGCCCTTGCTTCCATGCAGAGCGGGCTTGACGCTATGGAAATCCCCGAACTGCTCTTACTTGTCATGGAAACAAGCCTTGTGAGCTTGTGCATGAAAATCATGTCCGTACTGATAACCGTTATCCTCTACGGCAGAATGATAGAAATTTACCGCGCGTCCAGAAGCGCCGCTTTTCATCCAAAGGCGGTGCGCGGACATTTTGGGAATCCGGCTTTAGCAAGCCGGTAAAGAAAAGTATCAAAGACGTGAAACGCGTCACTTTAGCGTCATCCGATTTACCCCGGAGGGAAACCACAAGGGGGACAATAGCGTATCGGAAAAATCGCGAGTTGGGAAAACCATCTACCCACGACTGAGCGGCAAGACGCAACATTGTGAATGAGGAGCAAGGCTAAACTGCTTTAAGGGCAGTCCGAGGCGGGATACTCGACCCGGCGGCGCAGGATGGTTGTATTCGCCGTATGTCATAGCGGAATGTGACAGGTAGACACAGACCGCACGATACTTATGACAGCCAGCCGCAATAAGCGGAAAAGGACGAAAACCCATTACCGACATCACAATACGCTTTTCCCAAGGTGTCTAACTGGAGATTGCCTAAACCGGAACGCCGGAACTATCCGGCTATGCGTAATGCCGCAAGGCGATAAATTTCAAGGGGTAAAAACCCAAGAAAGATGACGCTGAATATCCGGCATGGCAACGGAGCCTCCGTAGTAGTCCGAGGGCGGGAAAGCCGTCTACATGGCGAAGGGAGGCAGGATGTCAACCAATTCATAAAAAGGAAAGGTGCGTGAGGCATTATAAGAAGTCCTGAAAATGTGTTGGAAAGCCTAAAATCCAAGGCGTGTAACAAGAGTTACAAGTACGAGCGGTTATACCGCAACCTGTACAATCCACAATTCTATCTGCTGGCATATCAGCGGATACAGGCGAAACCAGGCAACATGACAGCCGGAACAGACGGCAAAACCATTGACGGAATGGGAATGGCAAGGATAAACGCCCTCATTGAAAAGATGCGGGATTTTAGTTACCAGCCTAACCCGGCAAGGAGAACGTATATCCCGAAATCCAATGGGAAAATGCGTCCTCTGGGGATACCGTCATTCGACGATAAACTGATACAGGAGGTGGTGCGGCTCATCTTGGAGAGTATTTATGAGCCAACCTTTAGCGACTATTCCCACGGTTTCCGTATAAACAGAAGCTGTCATACGGCACTCAAATATGTGCAGAAATATTTTACGGGGACAAAGTGGTTCGTTGAGGGGGATATAAAGGGCTGTTTTGACAACGTAGACCATCATGTGTTGATTGCTATTTTGCGAAAGCGGATTGCAGATGAATATTTCATCGGTCTGCTCTGGAAGTTCTTGAAAGCTGGATATATGGAGGATTGGAATTACCACAATACTTATTCCGGAACTCCGCAAGGCTCCATCATCAGCCCTATCCTGGCAAACATCTACATGAACGAACTGGACAGTTATATGGCAGAGTATGCAGAGAAATTCAACTGCGGAAACCGCCGTAAAATCAATCCTGCGTTCAAGAAGAAATTGGATGTCTGCCGAGGAAAAGAACAAAGGCTTAAAAGAAATATCTCTAAAATGAGCGTGGAAGAAAAAGAGGGCTTAATTGCAGAAATCCGGGAACTTCGGCGTAGTCTGAAATCTATACCGTATAGCGACCAGATGGACGATAGCTATAAACGGCTTTGCTATATCCGATACGCCGATGATTTCTTAATCGGAGTTATCGGCAGCAAAGAGGACGCAGAACAGATTAAACAAGATGTAGGCTACTTTATCCGGGACAAACTCCATCTGGAAATGTCCGAGGAAAAGACATGATTACTCATGGACACGACGCTGCGAAGTTCTTGGGATATGAGGTCACAATCGCCAAAGGCGAACACAACAAAAAGACCAAAACCGGGGCTACCAGACGGGTAAACAATGGAAAAGTCTTACTTTATGTTCCCCATGATAAGTGGGTAAAACGATTGTTCTCCTACAATGCCCTCAAGATTAAATACGACAAACAAAATGGAAACAAAGAGGTTTGGGAGCCTGTCCGGCGCACTCGCCTGTTGCACTTGGACGATTTGGAAATCCTAAACCAATACAACGCAGAAATCCGTGGATTGTATAACTACTACCGACTTGCAAACAACGTGTCTGTACTCAATAACTTCTACTATGTAATGAGATACAGTATGCTCAAAACCTTTGCTGGAAAATATCGGACACGAATCAGCAGAATTATCCGCAAGTACCGTCAAGGAAAAGATTTTGTTGTGGAATATCCGAAGAAAAACGGCAAGGTCGGAAAGGTATTGTTTTACAATAATGGGTTCCGCCGGGACACTAAAGTAGAAAGCGGAAATCCTGATATAGTAGCAAGAATTTTTTGAGAATTATGGGCGTAATAGCCTTATAAAAAGACTGCAAGCAAACAGGTGTGAGTGGTGTGGCGCAGAGAATGTGCCGCTTGAAATACACCATATACGAAAACTCAAAGATTTAAGTGGCAGAAAACAATGGGAAATCGCCATGATTGGGCGTAAGCGCAAGACAATGGCACTCTGCATTGACTGTCACGATAAGTTACACGCAGGAAAGTTAGACTGACATCTGGAGAGCCGGATACATCGAGAGGTGTAAGTCCGGTTCGGAGGGGAGTTCTCGGAAACCTGCCATAGTGATATGGTAAAGCGTCGGGTTCTTACCCTACTTGTAACTTCGGTGGCTCCCGTTCCAATGGCTGCAATGATGGGCAAAGAATGGGGCGGTATGGGACAGAATTACCTCCGATCCCTGCTGGCACTGGGCTTTCAGGCGTTTCTCATTATCGTCTGCGTGGCAATTTATGCTGTGCTGGTGCAGAACATCGCTCTGGAAGATGACATCATCATGGCAATCTGGAGCTGCGTGGGCTACACCGTACTGCTATGTTTTACGCTGTTCAAAACCGGCAGTCTCGCCAAATCAGTCTTTCAGGCGCACTAAAACGGAAGGAGGTTTCCACATTGGCTTATGTACCCGTACCCAAGGACTTAACAAAAGTCAAAACAAAGGTCATGTTCAATCTGACCAAGCGGCAGCTTATCTGCTTCACGGGCGGAGCGCTTATTGGCGTACCGCTTTTCTTTTTGCTCAGAAAACCTACCGGAAACAGTGTAGCGGCTATGTGTATGATGCTGGTTATGCTGCCCTTCTTTATGCTGGCTATGTACGAAAAGCATGGACAGCCCCTGGAAAAGATCGTGGGCAACATTCTCAAAGTAGCTGTGATCCGTCCCAAGCAGCGTCCCTACCAGACCAATAACTTTTATGCCGTATTAAAGCGGCAGGAAATGCTCGATAAGGAGGTGTATGACATTGTTCACCGCAATAAAAAATGGCTGCATCGGATGTTCGGAAAAACCGAGGAAAAAACTGTGCAGCCGGTAAAGACAAAGAAAAAGCTGTCCCGCGCCGATAAGAAGCAGATCGAAGCGGCCATTGCCCGCGCTAACCGCACGGACAAAAAAGGAAAATCTGCGCAGGACAGTATCCCTTATGAACGGATGTGGCCGGACGGAATCTGCCGCGTATCGGACAGCCACTACACAAAGACCATCCAGTTTCAGGACATCAACTATCAGCTCTCCCAAAACGAAGATAAGACGGCAATCTTTGAGGGTGGTGTGATTTCCTCAATTATTTTGACAGCTCGATTCATTTTCAGCTGTCTTTTTTGAACCTTGCGGCATCGGAGGAGACCTTTGCTAACTCCATTTCCATCCCGCCCCAGAGGGACGCCTTTGACAGTATCCGCGAGGAATACACCACAATGCTGCAAAATCAGCTGGCCAGAGGTAACAACGGTCTCATCAAGACCAAATACCTGACTTTTGGTATCGACGCGGACAGCATCAAAGCCGCCAAGCCCCGTCTGGAGCGTATTGAGACCGATATACTTAATAACTTCAAGCGTCTTGGTGTAGCTGCCAGAACGCTGGACGGTAAAGAAAGGCTTTTCAGCTTCATGCGGTATTCCACATGGATGAACAACTCCCGTTTCAGTTTGAATGGGACTGGCTGGCTCCTTCCGGTCTGTCCACAAAGGATTTTATTGCACCAAGCTCCTTTGAGTTCCGCACCGGCAAGCAGTTCCGTATGGGTAAGAAAATACGGAGCTGTTTCTTTTTTGTCAGATCCTCGCACCGGAACTGAATGACCGTTTGCTGGCTGATTTTCTGGATATGGAAAGTTCGCTCATTGTGAGTATGCACATTCAGTCGGTGGATCAGGTGAAAGCCATCAAAACGGTAAAGCGAAAGATTGACCGACCTGGACCGCAGCAAGATCGAGGAACAGAAAAAAGCAGTCCGTGCCGGATACGACATGGACATCATTCCATCTGACCTTGCTACCTACGGCAGTGAAGCGAAAAAACTCTTGCAGGATTTGCAGAGCCGCAACGAGAGAATGTTCCTTTTGACCTTTCTGGTGCTGAACACAGCGGACAATCCCCGTCAGCTTGGCAACAACATCTTTCAGGCAGGCTCTATTGCCCAGAAGTATAACTGTCAGCTGACCAGGCTGGACTTCCAGCAGGAAGAAGGCTGATGAGCTGTCTGCCTCTGGGTCTCAATCAGATTGAGATTCAGCGAGGACTGACCACCAGTTCCACAGCTATCTTTGTGCCCTTTACTACGCAGGAACTGTTCCAGAACGGGAAAGAAGCTCTGTACTACGGCATCAATGCTCTGTCCAACAACCTCATCATGGTGGACAGAAAGCTGCTGAAAAACCCCAACGGCCTGATTCTGGGTACGCCGGGTTCCGGTAAGTCCTTCAGCGCAAACGAGAAATTGCCAACTGCTTTTTGCTTACCAGTGATGATGTTATTATCTGTGACCCGGAAGCGGAGTACGCACCTCTTGTTGAGCGTCTGCATGGGCAGGTCATCAAGATCTCACCTACTTCAACCAACTATATCAATCCGATGGATCTGAATCTGGACTATTCGGATGATGAAAGCCCGCTGTCACTCAAGTCTGACTTTATCCTCAGCTTGTGTGAGCTGATCGTGGGCGGTAAGGAGGGCTTGCAGCCGGTGCAGAAAACCATTATTGACCGTTGTGTACGGCTGGTTTACAACGAATATCTCAATGACCCAAAGCCGGAGAATATGCCGATTTTGGAGGACCTTTATAACTTGTTGCGGGAGCAGGAAGAAAAAGAAGCTCAGTACATTGCAACGGCATTGGAAATCTATGTAACGGGTTCGTTGAATGTGTTCAATCATCAGAGCAATGTGGACATTGATAACCGGATTGTCTGCTACGACATCAAGGAACTGGGCAAGCAGCTTAAAAAAATCGGTATGCTGGTGGTTCAGGATCAGGTATGGAACCGTGTCACCATCAACCGTGCTGCGCACAAATCCACCCGCTACTACATCGACGAGATGCACCTGCTTTTGAAGGAGGAACAGACCGCTGCTTATACGGTAGAAATTTTGGAAGCGATTCAGAAAATGGGGCGGCATCCCCACCGGAATCACGCAGAACGTCAAAGATCTAACTTTCCAGCCGCGAGGTGGAAAATATCTTTGAAAATTCCGACTTCGTGTATATGCTCAACCAGGCAGGCGGAGACCGTCAGATTTTGGCGAAGCAACTGGGGATTTCCACGCACCAGCTTAGCTATGTGACCCACTCCGGTGAGGGCGAGGGCCTGCTGTTCTATGGCTCTACAATCCTGCCTTTCGTGGATCACTTCCCGAAGAATACCGAGCTTTACCGCATTATGACCACCAAACCCCAGGAACTGAAAAAGAAGGAGGATGAATGATGATGAACCCAACATTTTGAATAAAAATCCGCTGATGTTTTTTGACAGGGCGGTAAATGCCCAGCGCAGCCAGTTGCTTACAGTCATGGCCGATGCGGTAAGTGAGTGCCGCACGGCGGCAGATCAGGCAGCCGAACTGAATGAGACCGGTCAGGTGGGGCTGCTCCGTCTGGCAGAGGTCTGGAGTACCATCCGTGCTAAGGAAGGTATGGGCGGTCTGGTTTTGAAAGGAACCGAAGCAAAGATCCTGTCCGATGTGGTGGCACAGTTTTATGCCTACCTGTCCGGCTGTATGTTCAACGATCCGGTGGGAATGGCCATTTATGCAGAGCTGCACTACATGATGTCCTCCCTCATGCTGGGGGAATGGTTTGAATAAGGAACCGCGCCTGCGCTTTACTGATGAGGAACGGTCTGACCCTGCACTGGAAAAGCCGATCCGTAAAGCGGAGAAAGCTGCGGCCAGAGCAGATAAGGCGCAGGCCAATATCCCAAAGAAAAAGGTCAGGCAGACGGTCATTGACCCGGATACCGGAAAAAAGACCTCGAAGCTGACCTTTGAGGACAAGAAAAAGCCACCCTCCAAAGTTTCTCAAGGAGTCAGGGAAGCTCCCGTCCATCTGGTTGCGGGCAAGCTCCACAAAGAGATCCGGGAAACAGAGCAGGACAATGTGGGCGTGGAAAGCGCCCACAAGTCCGAGGAAGCGGTGGAGACCGGCGCTTATCTGGTGCGGGAGGGCTATCGCAGCCACAAGCTGAAGCCGTACCGCAAAGCAGCACAGGCAGAGCGCCAACTGGAAAAGGCAAATGTAAATGTTCTGTACCAGAAATCTTTGCAGGAAAATCCCCAGTTTGCCAGCAATCCGCTTTCCCGCTGGCAGCAAAAGCAGGCCATCAAAAAGCAGTATGCCGCCGCCAAACACGCCGGTCAGACTGCCGGAAATACCGCCCAGGCTGCGTCCAAAACCGGAAAAGCCGCAAGGACGGTAAAAGAAAAGGCACAGCAGGCAGGGGCATTCGTCATGCGCCACAAGAAGGGTTTCCTGATGGCAGGGGTTTTGTTCCTCATTACCTGTATGCTGATGAATACCATGTCCTCCTGCTCCATGATGGCGCAGAGCATCGGTTCCGTTCTCTCCGGCACCACCTATCCGTCGGATGACCCGGAAATGCTGGCAGTGGAGGCAGATTATGTAGCCAGAGAAGTCCAGTTGCAGGAGGAAATCGACAACATTGAAAGCAGCCACCCAGGGTATGATGAGTATCGCTATGACCTTGGTATGATCGGCCATGACCCTCATGAGCTGGCAGCATTTCTGTCTGCTGTCTTGCAAGGTTACACCCGGCAGAGCGCTCAGGCAGAGCTGGCGCGTGTGTTTGCAGCACAGTATCAGCTGACGCTTACTGAGGAAGTGGAGATCCGCTACCGCACGGAGACCTCCACCGACCCAGAGACCGGCGAGACCACCTCGGAAGAAGTCCCCTATGAGTATTACATTTTGAATGTGAAACTCACCAGCAAGCCCATTTCCGCTGTGGCGTCGGAGTTACTGACCCCGGAGCAGATGGAAATGTATCAGGTTTACCGGCAGACCATGGGCAATAAGCCGCTGTTGTTTGGCGGTGGTTCCCTTGACATGAGCAATTCCGAGGACTTGACCGGTGTGCAGTTCGTAAATGGAACCCGTCCCGGAAATCCGCAGCTGGTGGAGCTGGCCAAGCGTCAGGTCGGCAATGTGGGCGGCTATCCTTATTGGAGCTGGTATGGCTTTGACAGCCGCGTGGAGTGGTGCGCCTGCTTTGTATCCTGGTGTTATAACCAGGCTGGAAAAAGTGAGCCGCGCTTTGCAGGCTGTGAGTGGCAGGGCGTTCCGTGGTTCCAGTCTCATGGACAATGGGGTGCAAGAGGCTATAACAATCTGGCTCCCGGAGATGCAATTTTCTTTGATTGGGATTTGGATGGGACAGCAGACCATGTGGGTATCGTGATCGGTACGGATGGCAGCCGTGTTTATACCGTGGAGGGAAATTCCGGCGATGCCTGCAAGATCAAAAGTTATGACCTGAATTATCAAAGTATTAAAGGCTACGGCCTGATGAACTGGTAACAGACTTTGTGGAAAGGAGTGAACGGTTATGGCAAAAAACAAAATTGAACGTATTGACCAGGAAATTGAGAAAACCCGTGAGAAGATTGCGGAATATCAGGAAAAGCTCAAGACCCTGGAAGCACAGAAAACGGAGGCAGAGAATCTGGAAATCGTTCAGATGGTTCGTGCGTTACGCATGACTCCAGCACAGCTGAACGCTATGCTTTCCGGTGGAATGAACCATGGCAGAGATACGGCACTGCCGAAATCAAATAATCAGGAGGCTACCGCTTATGAAGAATAAAAGAATTTGCAAAACACTTTCCGCCCTTTGCCTGACAATGGTTGTGGCATTTGGCTTTACGATCCCTGCTTTCGCACAGGGGGCAGAACAGGCTCCGGCGGCACCGGCAGAGGATTTTACCAATGACAGCAATGTGATTGTGGAAGAAACAGAACCGGCACTTACACCGGAGGGGAATGCGGCATTGGTGGATGATTTTGGAGGCAATAAGCAGCTCATTACCGTTACCACCAAGGCTGGCAACTATTTTTACATTTTGATCGACAGGGCGAATGAGGACAAGGAGACTGCTGTTCACTTTCTGAATCAGGTGGACGATGCAGACCTTGCGGCGCTGATGGAAGATGGAAAACCCAAAGAGGAGATGCCTGCGGTATGCAGCTGTTCAACAAAATGTGAAGCAGGGGCAGTCAATACGGCCTGCCCGGTCTGCGCAACTGATAAGAGTAAATGTACGGGCAAAGCACCGGAACCTCCGGCAGAAACATCGGAGCCGGAAAAAGAGAAGCCTGCCGGACTGAACCCGGCTGCGCTGATCCTTCTGCTGGCTCTGCTGGGCGGCGGTGGCGTATTTGCCTACTTGAAGCTCGTTAAGAATAAGCCTAAGACCAAGGGCAATGACAGTCTGGACGATTATGATTATGGTGAGGAAGATTCCGAGGAATGGGAAACCGAAGATGAGGAAGTCCTTGAGGATGGTTTTGAGGGTTCTGACCCTAATGAGGAACGCGATAGAGCAGATTGAACCATTTGAGCGTAGCGTATTTCAAATCATTGCGGGATAAGGGACAGAGGACAGGGAGAAATTCCTGTCCTCTGCTGCTCTACTCACTCTCTTACTGTAATCCACACCCAAAATCAGCACATGGTCAAAGAAAGGAGGACCTCACAATGAACACCTGGAACTGGTTATTACACTTTCTGATTATTTTTGATCTGGTCGCCTTCGGAATTTACTTTGGAGGAGACATTCTTTTCACTGCTATAAGCAAAGTTCAAAAAAAGTCAAAGAAGAACGATGACTTGGATCTTTATGATTTTGAAATTGAGACCGCACCCCAAAAACGCTCTTTATGTGTGGACTCAATCCGAATGCTTTATTCTGGTGAGATAGATGAATTTGTGGAAAAGGAACTGTTGCCTGATGCAGCGGAGACCATGAACGCTTTATCTGAAGCTGAAAAAACAGCAGTTAGCCTGTTACTAAAAGCTTATATCGGTTTTTTGAGCGAAGAAGCAACGGTAGATGAACAAAGTTTTCCCATGGTTAAGGAACTGTTGTCTTATACACAGGGCAGCAAAGAAGATGGTGAAAAAGATGCCATAGATTGTCTGATGGAAGATACGGTCAGCAGAACCCACAGACATCGAGAATATTACAACAATTATCAACGCTATCAACTGATGCAGGTGGATAAAGAGCGTGTGATTATGGCCTGCAATATCATAATCAATGATTTGATTGGCAGGTTGTACCGATATGATTATCGCTTTGGCTATGACATTACACTTGCCTCAGAACACAGCATTGCAAAAAAACTGTCTGATAATTGGCAGAATGAATGGGAGGTTGAAGATTATGAAGCTGGTGATTGACTGAAAAACCATCGGTTGCACAAAGTCTGGCTGCGGTAATCGGTGCAACTGCTCGTAAGGACGGGTATTTGGAGGGTAACGGTTGGCGTGTCAGCTGGTGCGTGGGCCACCTGGCCGGTCTTGCGGATGCAGACAGCTATGACCCCAAGTATGCCAAGTGGCGATATGATGACCTGCCTATTCTGCCGGAGTATTGGCAGATGGTGGTGGGAAAGGATAAGAAAAAGCAGTTTGATATTCTCAAAAAGCTGATGAACGCCCCGGATGTGACGGAGGTAGTAAATGCCTGTGATGCCGGACGCGAGGGCGAGCTGATCTTCCGCAGCGTCTATGAGCTGGCAGGCTGCCAAAAGCCGATGAAAAGGCTCTGGATTTCTTCGATGGAGGACTCCGCCATAAGGGAAGGCTTTGCAAACCTGCGCCCCGGTGCGGATTATGACGGACTTCGGGATGCTGCCCTCTGCCGTGCCAAGGCCGACTGGCTGGTGGGGATCAATGCCACAAGGCTTTTTTTCCGTGCTGTATCACCGAACCCTCAACATCGGGCGTGTTATGTCCCCAACGCTGGCACTCATTGTCCAGCGAGAAGCTGAGATCGACACCTTTAAGCCGGTTCCCTTTTATACCGTGGCGCTGGAGCTGCCCGGTCTTACCGTATCCGGGGAGCGCATGAGTGACCGAGCAAGCGCAGAGCAGCTGAAAGAAGCCTGCCAGGGTGCAGCTGTCACAATCAAAAAGGTGGAGCGCAAGGAAAAGTCCGAAAAGCCGCCTGCTCTCTATGACCTAACTACCCTGCAAAGAGATGCCAACCGTCTGCTTGGATTTACGGCCCAGCAGACCCTGGACTATCTGCAAAGCCTGTATGAAAAGAAGCTCTGCACCTATCCCCGTACTGACAGCCGCTATCTGACCGGTGATATGGCAGACAGCCTGCCGGTGCTGGTGAATCTGGTTGCCAATGCTATGCCATTTCGCAAAGGGATCGCCATTACCTGTGATCCGCAGACGGTCATCAACGACAAGAAAGTAACCGACCACCACGCAGTAATCCCTACCAGAAATCTCAAGGATGCAGACCTTTCTGCCCTTCCTGCGGGAGAAAAGCGGTGCTGGAGCTGGTGGCCCTGCGTCTGCTGTGTGCCGTGGCCCAGCCCCATATCTATTCGGAAACCGTTGTGATTGCAGCGTGTGCCGGTGGGGAGTTTACCGCCAAAGGAAAAACGGTGAAGCACCCCGGATGGAAAGCACTGGAGGACGCCTACCGTGCCAAAATGAAGGATGCAGAGCCGAAAAAAGAGGGCGCAGAGAAAGCCCTGCCGGAGCTGACTGAAGGACAGACCCTTTCGGTTGCTGCTGCAATCGTCAAAGAAGGCAAAAGCAGTCCGCCCCAGCACTTTACAGAGGACACCCTATTGTCCGCGATGGAGACTGCCGGAAAAGAGGATATGCCGGAGGATGCCGAGCGAAAAGGTCTGGGGACACCGGCAACCCGTGCCGGTATTTTGGAAAGCTGGTATCTGCCGGTTTTCTGGAACGAAAAAGAGCAGGAAACGGTGCAGCTTCTCCCTTCCCACGATGCAGTCTCCCTTATCACCGTTCTGCCGGAACAGCTGCAATCGCCGCTTTTGACTGCCGAGTGGGAGTACCGCCTGGGCGAGATCGAGCGCGGGCAGCTTGCCCCGGAGGAGTTTTTAGACGGCATCAGTGCCATGCTGAAAGATCTGGTGGGAACTTATCAGGTCATCAAGGGAACCGAGTACCTGTTCACTCCGCCCGTGAGGTGGTGGGCAAATGCCCTCGCTGCGGCGGTGAAGTTGCAGAACTGCAAAAAGGCTTCTTCTGTCAGAATGATTCTTGCAGATTTGCAATCTGGAAAAACAACAAATGGTGGGCTGCCAAGAAAAAGAGCCGACCAAAGCTGTGGTGTCTGCGCTGCTGAACGATGGCTGTGTCCGTGTGACGGGGCTATATTCGGAGAAACCGGCAAGACCTACGATGCCACTGTGGTTTTGGAGGACGATGGACAGTACGCCAACTTCAAGCTGGAATTTGACCAGCGGAAAGGAGGCAGCCGATGAAGCTCTCTTTAGTGGAACGGGAAACCATTCTCCTCTATAACCAGGCAGAACCAATGGCTGAGGTCTACACCCACGATCCCCATCTGATGGAGAAGCTGGAACTGCTGGCAAAAAAGCACCCCGACCAGATCACCCGAAAGGACGCCCATAACTTTACCGTCCCCAAGCGGTGTGTATCAGTCCGGGAGCCATACAGCGCCGAGCGCCGCAAAGCTGCCAGTGAGCGTGCGAAAGCTGCCGGATACCAGCCCCCTGTGAGAAAGTCCAGCAGTTAAAGGCACATGGCAGAGAATGTATTTGAAGCAGTCAAGCAGTCGGTCAGCACCAGAGATGCGGCAGCGTTTTATGGGATCGAGGTCAAACGAAATGGCATGGCCTGCTGTCCCTTTCACGATGATAAGAACCCCAGCATGAAGGTAGACCAGCGGTTCCACTGCTTTGGCTGCGGTGAAGATGGGGATGTGATCGACTTTACCGCAAAGCTCTTTGACCTCTCCCCAAAAGAAGCGGCGGAGAAACTGGCACAGGACTTTGGCCTGATCTATGACAGTCAGGCCCCTCCCCGCAGGAGATATGTCCGGCAGAAAACCGAGGCACAGCAGTTTCGTGAGGATCGGCAGCGGTGTTATCGCGTACTGTCCGATTACTACCATCTGCTGAAAAAATGGGGGATTGACCATTCTCCCCGGACACCGGAGGAAGAACCGCACCCCCGCTTTGTGGAAGCAATCCAGAAGAAAACCTATGTAGAGTACCTGCTGGACCTTTTTCTTTATGAAAGTGAAGAAGAACAAAAGGCATGGATTGCAGAACACACAGCAGAAATCACACACTTGGAAAGGAGATTGAAAATCATGGCTGAGAATAAACCCACCAACGAGAACGGCTAAGGGAAATCACGGATGGTATCGAGCAGGGCATCAAAGAACTGTTTGAAAGCGAAAAGTATATGCGTTATCTGTCCGTCATGTCCCGATTTCACCGCTATTCGGTGAACAACACCATGCTCATCTATATGCAGAAACCGGACGCCACTTTGGTAGCCGGATACAATAAGTGGAAAGACCAGTTTGAGCGTCATGTAAAAAAGGGCGAGCATGGCATTACCATCATCGCCCCCACACCGTACAAGAAGAAAATCGAGGAGCAGAAACTGGACCCGGATACCAAGGCTCCGATTTTGGATAAAGACGGAAAGATCGTCACAGAGGAAAAAGAAATCGAGATTCCCATGTTTCGCCCTGTCAAGGTCTTTGATGTGAGTCAGACCGACGGGAAACCTTTGCCGGAGCTTGCTTCCTCCC
>ENA-OPZD01000273-OPZD01000273.1-human-gut-metagenome-genome-assembly--contig:-NODE-273-length-15483-cov-1.640010_pt1 | contig 15483 bp, 19 predicted proteins | sample MGYA00242479_ERZ504495 | MGnify/ENA primary metagenome ERZ504495 (study PRJEB26092, sample SAMD00036286) | human gut metagenome | host: Homo sapiens | study: EMG produced TPA metagenomics assembly of... | reverse complement strand
TTTAAAAAGAAAGAGAAAGATGGAAACATAATGGGAAAGATTTATTATGTAATGGGAAAAAGTGCCTCAGGTAAGGACACCATTTACAAACGTCTGGTAAAGGAACTGCCAGAACTTGGAACAGTCCGCATGTACACCACCAGGCCCATCCGTGATGGGGAGACCAATGGGGTGGAGTACATTTTCACCGATGAGAAGCAGCTTCAGGCTATGAAGGATGCAGGTAAAGTGATCGAATGCCGCACTTATGATACCATTTACGGGCCGTGGAGTTATTTTACGGCAGATGACGGGCAGATCGATCTGGGATCCGGCAGTTATCTGATGATGGGACATTGGAGTCTTATGAAAAGCTCTGCAGTTATTATGGGGCAGAGGTCATGGTCCCTTTATATATCCATGTGGAAGATCGTATTCGTTTACAGCGGGCATTAGACAGGGAAAATACCCAGAAAATCCCAAGTATGCGGAAATGTGCCGAAGGTTCTTAGCTGATGAAAAGGACTTTGCAAAAGAACGTCTGGATCAGTGCGGGATCAATAAACAATATGAAAATACCGGGCTTGAACCGTGTATAGAAGAAATCATAAAGGACATTTTGTGTAACGAAGGAAAGGAGAAACAGATGTTAAAGAAAATTGGATTTATTGGCGTTGGCATTATGGGAAAATCCATGGTGCGCAATCTGATGAAGGCTGGTTATGAGGTTTCTATTTATACCAGAACAAAGTCAAAGGTGGAGGATGTGATCGCAGAGGGCGCTGTATGGTGTGATACAGTGGCAGACTGCTCTAAAGGCAGAGATGTGGTCATTACCATTGTTGGATATCCTAAGGATGTAGAGGAAGTATATTTCGGGGAAAATGGTATCCTTGAAAATGCAGATAAAGGCACTTATGTGATCGACATGACCACTACAAGCCCGAAGTTAGACCAGCAGATCTATGAAGAGGCAAAGAATAGGGGACTTCCATGGCTTAGATGCCCCTGTAACCGGGCAGGTGACAGCGGTGCAAAGGCGGGAACACTGACTATTTTTAGTAGGCGGTGATAAAGAGGACTTTGATACCTGTCTGCCTGTATTTGAGGCAATGGGAAAGGCTATCAACTACGAAGGAAAGTCCGGAAACGGACAGCACACCAAGATGTGTAATCAGATCGCCATTGCAGGTGCTTTAGCAGGCGCATGCGAGGCTATGGTCTATGCAAAGAATGCAGGACTGGACGTAGATGTAATGCTTAAATCTATTTCCACAGGTGCTGCAGGAAGCGCCCAGATGAATAATGTAGCTTCCAAGGCAGCAAAAGATGACTATGCACCGGGCTTCTTCTTAAAGCATTTTATCAAGGATATGAGCCTTGCAGATGAGGAAGCATCCGAAAGAGGAACCAAATTAGATGTGTTAGAGGATGTTCTTGGAATTTGTAAAAAACTGGAAGAGGAAGGCATGGGAGATCTGGGAACCCAGGCGCTGATCAAGCATTATAAGTGGTAAATACAGGTGCTCTGTCTGTGCAGAACAGGGTAATTTAAGGTAGAAGTATTGTAACAGAAAAAATCGACAGATGAAAACAGGACCGTTGTAAATAGACGTAGTAATAGTAAGAAGTTAGCTGCGTTTATGACAGGACGGTCCTGTTTTATTGCTGGTGTATGTGTACTATGCACATATAAATATAAAATACGACTTAAAAATTATACAAAAGTTCAGAATAACACAACAAAAGTTAGAATAACAAATGGAAAAATGCATAATAAAATTATATAATAACAACATCAGGAGTGAAAAGTTACGGTACATGCTATATGATCTGATAACGAAAACTCCAAAGAACGTGAGAAGCAGTTTTCAGACTGCAAAATTTATTTAAGTCCCGGTGAGACCGGGAACGATGTACCGGGAGGTACATAGAAAAGGAGAGGTGTATATGAAAAAAAGATTTGCAGCAGCGTCACTGGCAGCCATGATGGTACTGAGTATGACCGCATGTGGAGGCGGAAACACCGCTACTACCGCAGCACCGGCAGAGACCAAGGCAGAGGAAACAACAGCAGCAGAAGCTAAGGAAGAGTCTAAAGAAGAAGCAAAAGAGTCTGAGGCAACTGCTGAGAAAGCTCCGGAAGATTACTCCGGTACCGTAGTTGTATATTCTCCTCATGATGCAGATCCGTTAAATGCAGGTGTGAACCTGTTCATGGAGAAGTATCCAAATGTTAAGGTAGAAGTAGTAGCAGCCGGAACCGGCGAGCTGTGCAACCGTATTGCAGCTGAGTCTGCTAACCCGATCGCTGATGTACTCTGGGGCGGCGGTGCTGACTCCCTGGCAGCATTTAAGGATTACTTCGCACCATATGTTTGTGCAAATGATGATGTAATTGCAGAAGAGTACAAAGACCCGGATGACAAGTGGATCGGTGAAAGCCCACTGCCAATGGTACTGTTCTACAATAAAGATCTGATCGAAAAAGACGGAATGACCATTCCGGAGACCTGGGAAGATCTGACAAAGCCTGAGTGGAAGGGCAAAATTGCATACTGCCTGCCATCTAAATCCGGTTCTGCTTACACCCAGTTATGTACTATGATCCTGGGTCATGGCGGCAAGGAAGATGGATGGGATTTCATCAAGAAACTGTATGACAACCTGGATGGAAAGATCGTTGACTCTTCAGGTAAGTGCCACAAGATGGTAGCTGACGGTGAGTTCTATGTAGGTCTTACTCTTGAGAAAGCAGCTGTTCAGTACAAGGATGATCCTTCTGTTGGATTTGTATATCCAAAGGATGGAACCAGTGCAGTTCCGGATGGTGTAGCTCTTGTTAAGGGATGCCCGAATGAAGAAAATGCAAAACTGTTCATCGACTTCGTTACCTCTAAAGAGTGCCAGACAGAGCAGAGCGAGAACTGGGGACGTCGTCCTGTAAGAAGTGATATGGACGTTGCAGATGGACTGGCAAAGCTGAGCGACCTGGTATTAGTTGATTATGACTTTGACTGGGCTGCAAATGAAAAAGAGTCCATTATTGAACACTTCAATGATATTATGGTAGATTAATCTTTCTGAAATGAAAGTAACGGGAAACAAATAATAGAAAGACTGCCTGGCCCTGGCGGGCGGGCAGTCTTTCGCATATATAAGGAATGTAAAAAGTGGGAGTGTCTTCCAGAAAAGCGGTTGCAGAAAGATTTTGAGAGGACATTGAACAAAAAGGAGGACCAGATATATGAGCCATGCAGTGATCATTAAAAATGCCGTGAAAAATACGGTGATTTTACAGCATTAAACGGAGTAAGCCTGGATATTAAACAGGGAGAATTTTTTACCCTTTTAGGGCCGTCCGGATGCGGAAAAACCACCCTTCTGCGTATGATCGCAGGATTTAATACAGTAGACGGAGGAGAGATCTGTTTTGATGACCGGGTGATCAACAATCTGGAGGCTCATAAGAGAGACATCGGTATGGTCTTCCAGAACTATGCGATTTTCCCACATCTGACAGTGGCTGAAAATGTAGCATACGGCCTGAAAGCGAAAAAGTGTCCAAAGGATCAGATCCCAGGAAAAGTAGAAGAGGCCCTGGAACTGGTGCAGATCGGCAAGTTAAAGGACAGAAACCAAATGAACTTTCCGGCGGACAGCAGCAGCGAGTCGCTTTAGCAAGAGCTTTCGTTATTGAACCTGGTGTTCTGTTGATGGACGAACCGCTGTCTAACCTGGATGCAAAGCTGCGTGTGCAGATGAGAACGGTTATTAAAAAGCTGCAGCGCAGACTGGGAATTACTACGATTATGTAACCCATGACCAGGAAGAGGCACTGGCTATTTCCGACCGGATCGCTGATTATGAAGGAAGGAATATTATGCAGGTGGGAACTCCTGAAGAGATTTATAAAAGCCGGAAAATACCTTTGTAGCCGGATTTATCGGTGTTTCCAACTTTGTAGAGTGTGATGTTAAGGGAGATGACCCAAATCAGGCAGTGCTGGATATTAAGGGAGAGTGTTCTATTACCTGTACCTTAAAGAAGCCATTTACCGGTAAGGGAATTATTTCCGCAAGACCGGAGCAGCTGTTCTTTGACGATAAAGAGGGACTGCCGGGAACCATTATCATTTCCACTTTCTTAGGTGACTTCATTGAATATGAGATCCTGTTGGATAATGGACAGACCGTACAGTTAAATGAGTATACAAAAGATGTACATGAACTTCGCCCGGATGGACAAAAGGTAAAGGTAAACTTTGACATCCGCGCCGTAGGTGTATATGATGCAGCGACCCAGGAGGTGATCTCATGGTAGGTTCCGGAAAGAAGTTAGACTTCTGGTTCTGGGTGAAAGTGGCAGTTGTGGGATTTATGCTGGTATTTCTGATCTATCCCTTCTGTACCCTGATCACCCGAAGCTTTTTCTCAACCAAGGTAGACGGCTTTACCTTTGAGAACTATATCCGATTTTTCACAAAGAAATATTATTATTCCGCATTGGGAAGAAGTATTTTTGTATCTGTGGTAACAACGATCACCACACTGGTTGTAGGTGTGCCTATTGCCTATGTAATGTCCCGTTATAATGTATGGGGCAAGCAGTTCATCCATATTTTTATCATCATGAGCCTTATGAGCCCGCCATTTATCGGCGCCTACAGCTGGATCATGTTGTTTGGACGTTCTGGTCTGGTGACAAATATGTTTCCCAGTTTGGTATCCATCTTCCAAGTATTTACGGAAAACTGGGTATCATCCTGGTATTTACTTTTAAGCTGTTCCCTTATGTTTATCTGTATACCTCCGGTGCTATGGGAAGCATCGACTCCAGTCTGGAAGAGGCTGCAGAGAACCTGGGAAGTAACAGCTTCGCAGACTGTGGACCATTACACTGCCGGTAGTCCTTCCGTCTATTGCAGCCGGTGCCATTATGGTATTTATGACCAGTCTGGCAGACTTTGGTACTCCAATGCTCATCGGCGAAGGTTATATGGTACTTCCTGTTCTTGTATATAATGAGTACATGAGTGAGATCGGCGGAAATGCCCACCTGGCAAGTGCTCTTTCTGTAGTAGTAGTATTCTGTTCTACTACCGTCCTTCTGGTGCAGAAGCATTTTGTTACAAAGAAAAACTATGTAATGACTGCCATGCGTCCGCCAAAGGAAGAGGAACTTCACGGAGTAAAGCGTTTCCTGGCAACATTCCCGGTTATGCTGGTTACATTTATCGGTATCCTTCCTCAGATCGTAGTTATCGTCAGCAGCTTTATCAAGAGCGACTTTACAGGATTTAAGAAGGGATTCAGCCTGGGAAGCTATATTACGATTTTCAACCGTCTATGGACCAATATCCGCAATACCTTTGTATTTTCAACCATTGCCATTATATTTATCATCATTATTGGTATGCTGATCTCCTATATCGTTGTGCGCCAGAAGGGCTTTGCAGGACAGTTAATGGATCTGCTGATCATGTTCCCATTCGTAATTCCAGGCGCAGTTCTTGGTATCAGCCTGATCGTGGCATTTAACAAGGAACCTGTGATCCTTACAGGAACCGCAGTGATCATGATCATTGCCTTTGTTGTACGAAAACTGCCTTATACGGTACGTTCCGGCAGTGCTTTCTTACAGCAGATGGATCCAAGCGTAGAAGAAGCGTCTATCAGTCTTGGAGTATCACCTATGCAGACATTTATCAAGGTGACAGCAAGATTAATGGCACCTGGCGTATTATCCGGTGCGATCTTAAGCTGGATCACCTGTATCAATGAGCTGTCTTCCAGTGTTATGCTTTAGGCGGCAAGACCAGTACCATTTCTGTAGCTATTTATACAGAGGTTGTAAGAAACAGCTTTGGTACAGCGGCAGCGCTGGCATCTATTTTGACCGTAAGTACAGTTATTTCTCTGCTTATCTTCTTAAAGGTAAGTAAGGGTAAGGTATCGATCGTTTAATTTTGTTTCATACTGCAACATGAAAACACGTGCCTGCGCCTCTGGCGCAGGCTTTGTAAGTCTATGTATATTGAAAAGATGGGAGGAACACACAAATGGTAAAATTTGGAACTGGCGGCTGGCGTGCGATCATCGGAGAAGAGTTTACCAAGGAAAATATACAGAAGCTGACCTTAGCCATGTGCCTGAAAATGAAGGCAGAGCATAAGGACACAAAAAGTGTGGTCATTGGTTATGACCGCCGTTTCCTTTCCAAAGAGGCTGTGATCTGGGCATGTCAGATCCTTGGAAAAGAAGGTATCCATGTACAGTTTGTAAACCGCAGCGCACCAACGCCTCTGTTAATGTTTTATGTGATGAAACATGAACTGGACTATGGAATGATGGTCACAGCCAGCCATAATCCGGCGATCTACAATGGTATCAAGGTGTTTACATATGGCGGAAGGGATGCAGATGAGATCCAGACAAAGGACATTGAAAAATGGCTGTTGGAAGCAGAAAAACTGTATACACCATGTCATGAAGAGGATGGGCAGATGCCGCCGCCAAGTTATACAGAACTGGTAAAACAGGGCATTGTAGAAGAAATCAATCCAATGAATGAATATCTGGATAATATCTTATCTGTGATCAATGTAGATGCGATCAGAAAGAGAGATTTAAGGGTAGCAGTTGACCCCATGTATGGTGTCAGCCTGACGGCTTTAAGCACCATTCTGGCAGTTGCAAGATGTACGGTAGAGACCATTAATGCCCAGCATGATACGCTGTTTGGAGGCAAGATGCCGGCACCTGCGGAAGATACCCTTAAGAACCTGCAGAATTATGTGCTGGACCGCTACTGCGATATTGGTATTGCGACAGACGGTGACGCGGACCGGTTAGGTGTTATTGACGATAAGGGACATTATCTTCACGCCAACCAGATCTTAGTTATGCTGTATTATTATCTTCTGAAATATAAGGGTTGGCGGGGCGATGCAGTACGAAACCTGGCTACCACCCATATGTTGGACAAGGTGGCTGAAAGCTTTGGCCAGAAGTGTTATGAAGTGCCTGTAGGCTTTAAGTATATTTCTGCAAAGATGCAGGAGACAGATGCCATTATTGGCGGTGAGTCTTCCGGTGGCCTGACTGTAAAAGGTCATATCCATGGAAAAGACGGTATCTATGCAGCAAGCCTTCTGGTAGAAATGATCGCAGTGACCGGTAAGAGCCTTTCTGAGATCGTAAAGGATATTGAGGACCAGTACGGTGAGACTCATATGGAAGAGCGCAGCTACCGTTTTACAGCAGAGGAAAAGGCACGTATACAGAAAGTGCTGTTAGAAGAGCAGAAACTGCCGGAACTGCCATTTGAGGTATCCCGTGTTTCTTATCAGGACGGCTGCAAGGTCTACTTTAAAAATGGTGGCTGGGTAAGCGCCAGATTTTCCGGTACAGAGCCGTTACTTCGTATCTTCTGTGAAATGGAAAAAGAGGAAGATGCAGTCCGGGCCTGCGTAGTGTTTGAGAGGTTTTTGGGGCTGTAAAAGTGTGGAAATGGAACTGTTTTTCTGGTATACTGATGGAACGAACAAACCGTCCGCATTAGCGGACAGTAGAGCGCGTCAGCGCGTGTTTGCGAGTCTAAAAAATACAAGGGGCACCGCAGCATGTATACAGGAAAAGCAGACAGAAATGCAGTATATAAAACACATAAATTTTTCAACAGGGAATGCAAAAAAGGGCGTTCCCTGTTCTTTTTATCGGTCATATCTGCAGCTGCAATATTGGCTGGAACAGTTCTTACAGGCTGCCGCCGGGCTGACGATCTGGTGCAGGAACAGGCAGAACCGGAGAACTATGCCCTGACCGTATTTACTGCCCAGGAAAGGAAAGAATGGGAGCCGGTGATCAAGGAATTTGAGGAGCGTACCGGCTGGAATGTAAGGGTAGAAACAGGCTCTGCAAAGGAGATGCTTTCCCAGCTGGAAAAGAAGAGGCAGACTGGGATGTGGCCTTTGGGTCAGTGCGGACGCCTTAGAGGAAGGCAAAGAGTACTGGCAGACAGGCAAAGATGCCTGGACAGGGTATTCAGCGGTATCCTTTGTGATTTTATATAATACCAATGTAGTGACCTACAGAGAGCTGCCAACAGGCTGGGACAGCTTGTTAGAACCACGGTGGAAAGGCCGCGTGGCAGTGCCGGATCCCCTTAAATCAGATATGGCTGCTTCTGTTCTCACAGAGGCGGCAAAAAACAGTGAAAAAGAAGAAATTTCTGGACCTTTTAGCGGAAAATATGCAGTATCAGATGCCGGAGACCTTTAAAGAGGTGGAACAGGGCATTTCTGACGGCCGCTATTCTATTGGCGTTACCTCAGAAGAGGCAGCGAAAGCGATGTTGGCTGCAGGTCAGGACGTAGATTACATTGATCCGGAAGAAGGAGAATGTTTCTTTGAAGACGGAACTGCGATCCGGAAAAGAACCCAAATCTGGATGCTTCTGAAGCATTTGTAACCTACACTACCTGTGATGATACAAAATGGCTTTTACGGACCCAGCTTTTACGCCAACCGGCAGAAGATGTGGCTGCAGAGAATGACCGGTCAGATGAAGATCTGAAACAGAGATATTCCAGACAGCAGGAAGTTTTAAATATCTGGAAGCTTATTATGGAAGAAAAGTCTGGTTCAGCCCATGAACAGGAACAGTAATAAAGAAGGCAGGGAAAAAGATGAAGATATTAAATAAGCTTTCATTTCATAAAAAGATCTTTCTTGCCTGTCTGCTGACGGCACTGGTGCCTTTATTGTGCTCCAGTGTGGTTATGATCCGGCTGTTTACGGCAGCACTTGACCGGCAGAATTTAGATGAGGGGCGGACTCAGATCACAAAGGCAGAGGCGCGACTGGAAGCAGTTTTTGAAAAATGCGAGGAAGCCTGCAAGACCATTGCCAACGGATAAAAAGACAGCCGGATTATGATCGAAAAAAGTGAAGCAGATCACCAGAGGGAGATGTACTTATCTTTATATCAGGCCACCCAGGAAACCTCAGGATATGCCCGGTTTTCTATTTATGATTCAGGAGGCCGTCTGTGCTATACGACGGATACAGAGGGGAAGGAAAAAGACCTGCCTGTATTCTGGGGGCTTTTAAGAAAGGCTTCCAGAACGGATGATATTGTATATTACAGGACTGATCCGGATCTTTCTATTACGGACGGGGACATTCTGCTTCAGGGTGCAAGACCGCTGTATACAGAAGGCGGTGCAAAAACTGGCTATATTGTTTTTGATTTTACAAGGGAAAACCTGGATGATCTTTTAGGGGCAGAGGTGTCATCTGGGGATGTGCTGCTGCTTTTAGATACCCATAAACGGACGGTGTACTGCTCTGGACAGGACAAGAGCCAGGTTCAGACAGGTGACATGATCGAAAAGATACTGGAAAACAGGAAAATGTCCGATGCAGGCCATGACAGGGAACAGTATCTGGTAAGCCATGGAGGAAAAACTGGCTTTTATTTTCTCTTATGCCGCCAGGCGCCTATGAGCCAGCCAGCTGTGCAGACTATGTGGACCGTCAGCCTATGCCTGTCAGCGTTGGGATTATTCCTCTGCCTGGCTGTATCAGGCGTACTTACAGGCAGTATTGCCCGCCCGGTACAGACATTAGATGAAGCTATGGAAAAAGTGAAAAAGGGTGATCTTTCTATCCGTATCCATACCCAGTCCAATGATGAAATGGGACGTCTTACCCGCAGCTTTAACCAGATGACAGAAGATCTGGGCCGGTATCTGGAAGATAAGGTGCAGAGGCAGAAGGACCTGAATGAAACAACATTAAAATTATACCAGACCCAGTTAAATCCCATTTTCTCTATAACACGCTGGACACCATCAAATGGGAAGCAAGGATCCGCCAGGTGCCACGGATCGCAGTGCTGGCGGAAAATCTGGCGATCATACTGCGAAAAAGCATTTCCAGTAAGCCGTTTATCCCGTTAAGAGAGGAACTGGAGACCATTGACAGCTATGTAGAAGTGCAGAAGATCCGCTTTACAGGCCGGTTCTTGTGTGAAAAGGAGATACCGGACCAGTTAGAGGAGTGCCTGGTGCCGAAAATGATCTTACAGCCGTTGGTTGAAAATGCTATTATTCATGGGCTGGAAGGCTGTGAAAATGGATATATCTGTATTTATGCAGGCCGTGAAGGAGATGTTTTAAATATTTCCATTACCGATGACGGCCGTGGCATGAGCCCGGAGATATTGGCCTGGATCAACAGTCCGGAACCGGAGAAGCGGGACGGACATCTGGGGCTTTATAATATTATGAGGATACTAAAATTATATTATGGAAATGAATATGGCCTGAAGGCAGAAGTGACAGAAGACGGGACAACTGTCACTTTGAGACTGCCGGATGTTCGCTCGGGATCTTTTGGTGCCGAAAGACCCTGAGAGGACATCTTAGGAAGGAGGGGGACGATGTATAAAGTAGTAGTGGTAGAAGATGAAGAGATTGCCAGAAAAGGCATTATATTTACCATTAACTGGGATGCATTAAACTGTATGATCGCCGGGGAAGCTGCCAATGGGGAAGAAGGGGCAGAGGTGATCCGCCGCCTTTCACCGGATATTATCGTTACAGACCTGAAAATGCCCCGTATGGACGGCGTGGAAATGATCGCAAAGCTGCGGGAACAGGGAAACAGGGCGAAATTTATTATCCTGACGGCTTATGGGGATTTTAAATATGCCCAGAGTGCGGTGAAGCTGGGAGTCAGCGATTATCTGTTAAAGCCATTAAAGGACGGTGATCTGGAGCAGGCAGTGACCCGGATCATCGACCAGTTAGAAGAAGGAGACCGGCTCCGGCAGAAAGAAGAGGAAGAAACGCCTATTTTCCGGTTTAATGCAGACAGAAAAGCAAAAAATAAGTATGTAGAGCAGGCGATCAAACAGATCCGTGAACATTATAAAGAAGATATCAATATCAGTACAGTGGCAGAGCAGCTGCAGATCAGCGAAGGCTATTTAAGCCGTGTGTTCAAAAAAGAGACAGATTATACATTTACCACCTATCTTTCTTATTACCGCATGAAAGTGGCAATGGAACTGTTAAAAGAGGGAAATTTAAAGGTATATGAAGTGGCAGATGCTGCGGGCTATTCAGATACAGCCTATTTCAGCGCCCAGTTTAAGAAAATAGTGGGGATCGCGCCTTCGGAGTATCAGGATCGGGTAAGAGGGCACTAGGCGGCTGGTCATGGAGCCTGTGAATGGTAATTGCACTGGAGATTTTTGCACCTGGAAAAAGTGTGTACAGGAAAAAGTAATTATGTTATCATAGTGATAAGATCGTGAGAGCACAAAGTGCAGAGCATCCGGTAACAAACAAGGTACTGGGGGAGGTGGCCACATGCTTGAATTTAAAGACATCTTAGGACATGAACAGATCAAAGAACATTTTCAGAATGCGGCAGCAACGGGGAAAGTTTCCCACGCTTATATTCTAAGCGGCGAAGAAGGAATGGGAAAAAAGACCCTTGCAAATGCCTTTGCCATGACTCTTCTCTGTGAAGAAGGAGGCAGAGAGCCCTGTATGCAGTGTCATGCCTGCAAGCAGGTCCTGTCAGGAAACCACCCGGATCTGATCTATGTAACACATGAAAAACCGGCCAGTATGGGTGTAGATGATATCCGTGAGCAGATCAATGATACCATTATGGTGCGTCCTTACAGTAGCCAGTATAAGATCTATATTGTAGATGAAGCGCAGAAAATGACGGTGCAGGCCCAGAATGCTCTTTTAAAGACCATAGAAGAGCCACCGGCCTATGCAGTGATCATGCTTTTGACTACAAACCAGGATGCATTTTTACAGACCATTCTTTCACGGTGTGTGCAGCTGAAACTGAAACCATTAAAAGACTCTGTTGTGAAGACTTATCTGGAAGAAAAGCTTCAGGTAAAGGACATTCAGGCAGAAATATACAGTGCATTTGCAAGAGGAAATCTGGGCAAAGCAATTCATCTGGCCCAGTCAGAGGACTTTAAGATGATGTATGAAGAGATTTTAAAGCTGTTAAAGGAAATCAAGGAAATGGATATTTCCCAGCTTTTGGATGTGATCCGCAAATTAAAAGATGACAATACGGATATTAAGGAATGTCTGGATTTTATGCAGATGTGGTACCGTGATATCCTGATGTATAAAACTACCAAAGATTTAAACCTTCTCATTTTCAAGGATGAGTTTTCCGCAGTGAAGAAGGCGGCGTCTTTAAGCAGTTATGAAGGGGCTGGAACAGATCTTAGGGGCCATTGATAAGGCCAGAGTCCGTTTAGATGCCAATGTAAATATGGAACTGGTCATGGAGCTTTTACTTCTGACCATGAAAGAGAATTAATAGAATTGTATTTTAAGGGTGTTTTAGGAAAGGAAATTAAGTAAGAGAAATGTTAACAGTAATCGGAGTGCGTTTTAGGGCTGCCGGAAAGATCTACTATTTTGATCCTGCAGACCGTCAGATAAAAATTGGGGACCATGTGATCGTAGAAACTGCCAGAGGTATTGAATACGGTTACGTAGTTCTTGGAAACAGAGAAGTAGATGAGACAAAGGTAATACCGCCTCTTAAACCGGTGATCCGTATGGCAACGGATGAGGACCGTGCCATTGAGGCAAAGAACAAAGAGAAAGAAAAAGAAGCATTTAAGATCTGCCAGGAAAAGATCAAAAAGCACAACCTGGAAATGAAGCTGATCGATGCGGAATATACTTTTGACAATAATAAGGTGCTGTTTTACTTTACAGCAGACGGAAGAATTGACTTCAGAGAGCTGGTAAAGGACCTTGCAAGTGTATTTAAGACCCGTATTGAGCTGCGGCAGGTAGGTGTGAGAGACGAGACCAAGATCTTGGGTGGTATCGGCATCTGCGGAAGACCGCTGTGCTGCCATTCTTATCTGTCTGAGTTCATCCCGGTTTCTATTAAAATGGCAAGGAGCAGAACCTGTCCTTAAATCCAACTAAGATTTCCGGCGTGTGCGGAAGACTGATGTGCTGCCTGAAAAATGAGGAAGAGACCTACGAGGTATTAAACAGCAAACTGCCGGGAATTGGTGATACAGTTACCACTGCAGACGGCCTGAGGGGAGAAGTACACAGTGTAAATGTGCTGCGCCAGACTGTAAAGGTGATCGTAGTAGTAGATAAAGACGAAAAAGAGATCCGTGAATACAAGGTAGACCAGTTAAAGTTTAAGCCCAGAAGAAAGAAGGGCAAAGGCGGCGAAAAGCAGGACGAAGCAGAGTTAAAGAAACTGGAAGCACTGGAAAAGAGGGAAGGAAAGTCAAGGTTGAATGATAAATAGTGAAATGGAACACAGCTGGAGACAGGAAGGAAATATCCTTTTAAGGGATGATGAGCGGATCGATGATCTTCAGAGAATCATTACGGCATCATCCAGAGAAAGGCACCTTCTGTTTTGGGATGGATGCGGTGCTGCTGTCCGGTTTTGCAGTGGTAAAGCCGGGAGAAAAGGCGCTGGATCTGGGAACAGGAACCGGTATTATCCCCATTCTTTTAGAAGCAAAAACAGAAGGAAGGCACTTTACCGGCCTTGAGATCCAGGAAGAGTCTGCGGATATGGCCAGGAGAAGTGTGAAATACAATCACCTGGAAGAAAAGGTGGAGATCGTAACAGGAGATATCAAGGAGGCCGGAAGCAGGTTTGCACTGGCTTCTTTTGATGTAGTCACCAGCAATCCACCTTATATGAATGATGCCCACGGCATTAAAACCCGGGAGATGCCAAGGCCATTGCCCGCCATGAGGTGCTTTGCACCTTAGATGATGTGGTAAGAGAAGGCACAAGAGTGTTAAACCAGGGGGCCGGTTTTATATGGTCCACCGCCCAAGAAGGCTGATCGAGATCTTACAGACTATGAAGCAGTATGGTTTAGAGCCTAAACGGATGAAATTTTGTACATCCTTATAAGGACCGGAAAGCCAATATGGTGCTGATTGAGGCAGTAAGAGGCGGCGGAGCCCTGATGAAGGTAGAAGCGCCGGTTATTGTATTTGATGAGAACGGGGAGTATTCACAGGAGATACGGACTACTTACGGGTATTAAAAAGCGCTTGCGGAGGAAAGGTACATGACAGGAAATTATATCTGTGTGCAACACCCATCGGTAATCTGGAAGACATTACCTACCGGGTGTTAAAAACATTAAAAGAGGCAGATCTGATCGCAGCGGAAGATACAAGACACAGTATCAAGCTGTTAAAATCATTTTGACATAAAAACGCCTATGACCAGTTATCATGAGTATAATAAGGTGGAAAAGGCAAATATCTGGTAGAAAAATGGCAGAAGGCACCAACATTGCCTGATCACCGATGCGGGAACACCGGGAATTTCCGATCCGGGAGAAGAACTGGTAAGACAATGCTATGAAGCAGGTATTCCGGTCACTTCACTTCCAGGACCTGCAGCCTGTATCACCGCCCTTACCATGTCCGGGCTTCCAACCAGAAGGTTCTGTTTTGAGGCATTTCTGCCTGCAGAAAAAAGTGATAAAAAAGAACGCCAGCGGATCCTGGAAGAACTGAAAAAAGAGACCAGGACCATGATCGTCTATGAAGCGCCTCATCATCTGGTGGCAACTTTAGAGGACCTGTACGGGGCACTGGGAAACCGGAAGATCACCATCTGCAGAGAACTTACCAAGAAGTTTGAAAGTGCCTTCCAGACAACCTTTGAAGAAGCTCTTGCCCACTATGAAACCGAAGAGCCAAAAGGCGAGTGTGTCATCGTTATCGCCGGAAAGCCGGTAGAAGAGATCCGTGAAGAAGAGATCCGCGCCTGGGAAGAGATGCCTATTGAAGAGCATATGGAGCATTATCTGTCACAGGGAATGGACAAAAAAGAGCAATGAAAGCAGTTGCAAAGGACAGAGGAATATCCAAGAGAGATGTGTATCAGCAGCTGCTGTAATAAAATGTGCGTGATGCTGAAATATTCGCTCATGTTTTGTGGGATTGAGCCAGATATTCCCTCATGTTTTGTGTAATGAATTTAGAAGTAATAAAAAAAAAACTGCCGTAAGACCACGGATTTCATGGTCTTGCGGCAGTTTTAATTGTTTTTTATGTAATTTTACTCAGCTAACTTCAAACCAGCCAGCTTTGCCAGCGCCAGAATGGATGCCTTAGAAACTTTCTTTCCTTCATATTCAACCAGATCTTCTGTTCCCCCGGTGAAGATATCTGTGTTTGCTGCTTTTTTTTAGGATGATGCAGTCATCCTGGACTGTGATCTCAAGGGCGTCTTTTACGTCCACGCGATTCGGGCTCACTTCCAGCCACTCCTCCACACGCGCGTAGCCATAACTTTTTCCAATCTTCATCGTCTTCACGCGAACGACTTCTCCGGGAATACTATTTTCGATAAATAGCGGGAATCCATCGACCTTCCCAACGCCCAGTCCTTCATGCGTTAAATCCTCGATGGTTACTGTATAAAATTCGTTTTT
>ENA-OPZD01000272-OPZD01000272.1-human-gut-metagenome-genome-assembly--contig:-NODE-272-length-15496-cov-2.507840_pt1 | contig 15496 bp, 20 predicted proteins | sample MGYA00242479_ERZ504495 | MGnify/ENA primary metagenome ERZ504495 (study PRJEB26092, sample SAMD00036286) | human gut metagenome | host: Homo sapiens | study: EMG produced TPA metagenomics assembly of... | reverse complement strand
CTTAGGAAAAGTTAGAGAGTCAGAATCTCCGTTAAAGGAACGAAGCGAACGTGTTTGAGGCGAACGCCGAGTTTGAGCGTAGTTCCTTTGCTTTTTAGGAGATTCTGGCTCTCTTAGTTTTTTCTTAGAGCATGGAACCTGAACCAGAACCACTTTATACTGTTTTTCTTCAAGGATCGAGAGGCCAACTACGTTAATGAATTAAATCCCAAGCGATTGAGTAAAAAGCTGCGACTTCTCCAGCCTCTCATAAAATTCCTCATAAAAATTCCTATCTTCCCCATAAGGTGTCAGATAAAACTGTGTCAGCACATGCATACTGATCGTTCTGGCAGTTGAATCAGAATTTGAAGAAGAATCAGAAGTAAGATTCATAACGTATTCCTGAAGCCCTTTCAGAAAGAAATGCCAGTCAGCAATATATTTCTCGTAGGTTTTCAGATTCGGTGTATCCAGCCATTTTTTGATCTTTACTTTAGAACGATCCGTTTTCGGACATTCATGTACCTGTAAGAAATATTGGAAAGAATGGTTTTCATAAAAACGTCCCAGAGGGAACATGCGGCAGATTCCGGGACGGAATGCATGAACCGTACACCGTCCGTCCGCATCAAGGAAAGAACAGGCCTCTTTGGTTCCAGTCATCTTCAGATTCGGAAGAATGATCCCGTCTGCCACATTCAGTTCCAGCGGACCGGCCAGGAGTTCATTCACTGGTTTTGACAGATTGATGGAAAGCCGGTACACATCCAGTGGATCAAGGACGATGGAACTTCCCATACCGTGACAGCAGGCGGAGCAACCGTCACAGCCTTTGCAGTCAGTCCTGGCCATATCGTTGCTGCTGTATAATTTCCCATCGGATATTTCATCCAGATTAATCTCTCTTAACATACTCATTACCTCATATCTGTGATTATAGTTTTTTGTATAGTCTTGTTAGATAAGTTGATTATAGTGTAATATAGAGAAAGATGCAAATAAAATAGAAGGGATGTGGACAGGTATGAAATTTTTCCATTTATCGGATCTGCATATCGGAAAGCAGCTTCATCGTTATAATTTAAAAGAAGATCAGCAGGTGATCTTAAAAGAGGTCATTGCCTATGCAAAAGAATTGCGTCCGGATGCAATTGTGATTGCCGGGGATATTTATGATAAGTCAGTTCCATCAGCGGAAGCAGTGACTATATTTGATGAGTTCCTGACGGAACTTTCAGAGATCACACCGGTAATTCCAATTCTGATCATCAGCGGAAATCATGATTCACCTGATCGTCTGAATTATGCTTCAGAGATTTTGAGACGGCATCATATTTATCTTGTGGGGAATGTTCCGGAGCAGCCGGAAGAGCATATTGAAAAAGTAACATTGCAGGATACATATGGAGAGGTAGATTTTTATCTGTTGCCATTTATGAAACCTGGATATGTAAGAAATGTTTTTGTTAACAATGTCCCAGAGACATATGCAGATGCTGTGAGAGAAATCATTAAACGAGAAAAGATAGATTATAATAATAAAAGAAATGTATTGGTTTCTCATCAGTTTTATGTGGGAGAAAAGGAAGGAAGTCCGGAAACCTGTGATTCGGAAGTATTTTCCGTAGGAGGGATTGATAATGTAGATATCGGGGCAGTGAAAGAATTTGATTATGTGGCGCTTGGACATCTTCACGGGGCACAGTACGTCAGCAGGCCAAAGATCCGGTATTGCGGTACGCTTTTGAAGTATTCTGTCAGTGAGAGCACGCAGACCAAAAGTCTTACTGTGGTGACTTTAAAAGAAAAAGGGGAGAAGCCGGAAATTGCATGCTATCCGCTGCATCCGCTCAGAGATGTCAGGAAGAAAAAAGGAACGCTGGAAGAAATTATAAAAGAAGCCGGTGAAGAAGAAAAAGAGGATTACATCAGTATTACGCTGACGGATGAGATCGATCCATATAAACCGAAAGAGCAGCTGGAACGGGTATTTTCCCATATATTAGAGATCCGGGTAGATAATCAGAGAACAAGAACCAAATTAAAAGAAATGGATGAAGAACTTGTTATGAAGGATCCGTTTACCTCTTTTGTGAATTCTATAAGGAGATGCAGGGAAGAGAGATGAATACGCAGGAGGAGACAATCATGAAAGAAATCTTTGACAATGTGAAGGGAGTGGAGTAGATGAGACCGGTTAAGCTTATTATGTCAGCGTTCGGATCATATGCCGGCAGAACAGAGATTGATTTTACAGAGATTCCCAATGGACTGTTTCTGATCACAGGAGATACAGGTGCAGGTAAAACTACGATCTTTGATGCAATCACATATGCGTTGTATGACAGGACCAGCGGCGGCACCAGAGATGGAAATATGATGCGGAGCCAGTATGCGGATGAAGGAACGGATACTTATGTTGAGTACACGTTTATATATCAAAAGAAACAATATAAGATACTAAGAAATCCGGAAGTATATGCGCCTGGGAAAAAGAAAATATGCAGACGGGTCACTGAGATATGTGAAGGAGACCCCAAAGGTAGAACTGACACTGCCGGATGGAAGTGTGGTTCAAAGGAAAGAAGAGAGAGACGGATCAGAAAATCGTAGAAATTACAGGGCTGGATGCAGATCAGTTTACCCAGATTTCCATGATTGCACAGGGAGAATTTCTGAAGCTTCTGCTGGCTGAATCAAAAGAACGGAAAAAGATATTTTCCAGAATATTTCAGACACGCTTTTATTACAGAATACAGGAAGAATTGAAGAAACAGGCAGTACAGTTATATGTCAAACTGGAACAGAATCTGCAGGAAATGAAGCTTGAGATGGCCAGGACAGAGTATCCGGTGTGTGAGAACGGAAAAGAAACGGAGCTTAGCAGAAAATGGAAAGAAGTATCCGGACAGGATATTCCGGACAGAGACAGAATATCGGAGATACTAAAAGAAATCATCGGACAGGGAAGCCGATTGGAAAAGGCCTGCAAAAAAGAAGCAGACGGGGCACAGGTGCTTCTGGAAGATAAGAACCGTCTGCTGAAGGAAGCAGAACTTCTGGATCAGCTCTTTGATTCGTATGGACAGGTACTGAGCCATCTGAAAGAAAAAACAGCGGAAAAGGCAAAATATGAGCTTATGAAAGAGCAGATACAGTCCGGTAAGAGTGCAGAACGTGTCAGGACAGAGGAAAAGAGATATCTGGAAGAAGAAAAAAGGCTGACAGAGTTAAAAACACAGGATCACAGTCTTCAAAAGAAATTACAGGAATGCAGACAATTGTTGCAGGAACTTACAGAAGATCAGAAAGAGGCTAGTGAAAGAAAGACAGAAAAGAGATTGTACTGACTGAGAAAAAGTGCGGATACAGGATGCAATTTTGCAATATGAGGGTATTAATAAAAGCAGGAAACTTTGAATAAACTTGCAGAAGAAATAAAAAAATATCTAAATCATGCAAGAATAATAAAAGAAAAGAATGAAATCCTGCAGAATAAGAATGAAGAAATAATTAAATTTCTAAAGCAACACGAAGATGTTGAGATATGCATAAATGAATGCAGAAATAAAAAACAACAGACAGAAGAAAAAATGCGGCAATATAAGGAACTGGACAGACAGGAAAACAGAAAAGAACAATTAAAGGAAGACTGCGAAAGAGCAAAGAAAGAAGCTGAATGTGAACAGAAGAATTATGAACATGCATGGGCGGAATATGAAATGAAGTATCAGAAGTTTCTGAAAGAACAGGCGGGAATACTGGCTTTGACACTGGAAGCAGGACAGCCTTGTCCGGTCTGTGGTTCCAGAGACCATCCTCAGATCACATTATTGAGTGACGAAGCACGACACAGGCAGAAGTAGAATCTGCAAAGGAGGAAAGAGACAGGAAAGAAAAAAACAAGAGATATAAAGTCGCTGCATTCCGGGAATGTCTTGCAGGATACCAGGCAGCACAGGAAATCTGCCAGACGCTTCAAATGAACATAAAAAGATGTGTCGGAAGACGGAGTTAAGACTAACTGGAAAAAGATTATGCAAAATCTGGGACAGACGTTTGCAGAAACAGAAGAACAATTAAAACAACTGGAACAGATTTCCGAAAAATGCAAAGCATTAAAGAAGAATCAGGAACAGATTACGGAGCAGTCGGTGGAACTGGAAAGAAAAGAACGGGAAACGAACCAATGCCTGACGGAATCAAAGCTGGTATATACAAAAGTACAGGCTGAATATCAGACTGCGAAGGAGAAACTGCCATATGAGACCATAGAAGAAGCAGAAAAACATCTGGCACAGACAGTAGGAGCATTGGAGCAGTTGAGAAAGAATTATGAGACAGTGACCAGACGTCTGACAGAAATGCAAAATAAAGAAAAGGAACTGGAAGGACGTAGTAAGACCGTGAAGGCATCTGCTTTACAATCTCAGAAAGAAGCAGAGAAAAAGAAACTCCGTTATGAACAGGTAATGAAGGTACAGGGATTTGCGAATGAGGAGAGTTATCATAGGAAATGCATGAAGGAGACAGAACTGGAAGAAGCAGAACGGTGGACAGAAGCATATCAGAGAGAACTTCAGGAACTGGAAGCAAACAGAAAATTACTGGAACAGCAACTGAAGGGGAAAGAAAGGAAAGATATAGCGCAGATCAAACAGGAAATGAAAGAAGCATCTGAAGTGCTGGAGCAGATCCGCGAGGGAATAATATGAGGATTCATAATATCAATGAAAGAATAGAGAAATCAGGGATAATCTGAGACGCAATTTTGAGAAGAACAGTGGACTGCAGAACCAGTATGAAATCATTGGTAATCTGAGTAAGACGGCGAATGGAAATCTGAGTGGAAGTGCAAAACTGGACTTCGAGACTTATATCCAGAGGCAATATTTCCGGCAGATCATACGTGCCGCAAATAAGAGGCTGATCCGTATGACATCCGGCGAATTCATTCTGCAATGCAGAGATGTTGAAAAGCTGGGAAGCCAGGGACAGGCCGGACTGGAACTGGATGTGTATCATATGGCAACAGATACGATCAGAGATGTCAAAACCTTATCCGGCGGAGAATCTTTTATGGCAGCGCTGTCTATGGCATTGGGACTTTCTGATATAGTGCAGAATACAGCAGGTGCGATCCATCTGGATACGATGTTTATAGATGAAGGGTTCGGATCTCTGGATGATGCATCGAGAGATCAGGCAATTCGTGTACTGAATGATCTTGCGGATAAAGACAGACTGGTGGGAATTATTTCACATGTAAATGAACTGAAAGAACAGATCGATCATAAGCTTGTAGTGAAAAAGACAGACAAGGGAAGCTCTGTAAGCTGGTCGGTATAAGGACGGAAAATCTGTTATCGGATCCGTTATATACAGAGATAAAAACAGGGAAGCTGTTGCATGATACGCAAGCGTTAGCAACAGCTTCCCTGTTTTTATTCGTTTAATAGTTATTTATGTTCTTCCTGATATTTCAGAGAAGCTTCGATAAATCCTCTGAACAATGGATGCGGTCTGTTCGGTCTTGATTTTAATTCCGGATGTGCCTGTGTGGCGATGAACCAAGGATGTTCAGGAATTTCAATCATTTCAACAATCCTTCCATCCGGTGAGAGACCGGAGAGCTTCATGCCGTGAGAAGTAAGAGCCTCGCGGTAGTCATTATTGACCTCGTAACGATGACGGTGGCGCTCACTGATCTGATCTGTTCCGTACATTTCGTAAGCTTTGGATGTCTTATCAAGTACACAAGGATAAGCTCCAAGTCTTAAAGTTCCGCCGATATCTTCAATGCCAATCTGCTCTGGCATGATATGAATGACCGGATGAGTGGTGTTTGGATCAAGTTCTGCACTGTGAGCATCATTGTAACCGATGACATCTCTTGCAAATTCTACGATAGAAAGCTGCATTCCGAGGCAGAGACCTAAGAACGGTATATTGTGTGTACGTGCATATTTGATTGCCTCGATCTTTCCTTCGATACCACGGTTACCGAATCCGCCGGGAACCAGGATACCACTTACGTCACTAAATAATTCCTCGGCATTATCGGCAGTAACGGTTTCTGAATCGATCCATTTGATATTTACAGTAGCACGGCTGAAGATTCCACCGTGTTTTAATGCTTCTACAACACTGATGTAAGCATCATGAAGCTGAATATATTTACCAACCAAAGCAACTGTGACTTCGGTGGTTGGATTCTTAAGGTAGTCGACCATTTCTGTCCAGTCTTTTAAATCCGGTTCCGGGCAGTCGAGGTGGAGACATTCACATACAACACCTGCAAGATTCTCTTCTTCCATTGCAAGAGGAGCTTCATACAGATATTCTACATCCAGATTCTGCAGTACATGATTAGACGGTACATTACAGAATAATGCAATTTTGTCTTTCAGTCCGACACCGAGTGGATATTCGGAACGGCATACCAGAATATCCGGCTGGATTCCCATTCCCTGAAGATCTTTAACGCTTGCCTGGGTAGGTTTTGTCTTCATTTCCTGAGAAGCCTTCAGATATGGAATCAGTGTGACATGAATCAGGATAACATTTTCACGTCCTTTTTCATGCTGGAACTGACGAATGGCTTCCAGGAAAGGCTGACTTTCGATGTCACCAACGGTTCCGCCGACTTCAATAATGGCAATTTCCGTATTCTCAGCGGCTGGATTGCGATAAAAACGGGATTTGATTTCGTTTGTAATATGTGGGATAACCTGAACCGTTCCTCCGCCAAAATCTCCACGGCGTTCCTTCTGAAGAACAGACCAGTAAATCTTACCGGTTGTTACGTTGGAATTCTTGCTCAGACTTTCATCGATGAATCTTTCATAATGTCCAAGGTCAAGGTCGGTCTCAGCACCATCATCAGTTACAAATACTTCACCATGCTGTACAGGGTTCATAGTACCAGGGTCAATGTTGATGTATGGATCGAATTTCTGCATTGTAACTGTGTAACCACGAGCTTTCAGCAGACGTCCGAGAGATGCAGCTGTAATCCCCTTACCTAATCCAGATACTACACCGCCTGTAACGAATACGTATTTTACTGCCATAACTTCCTCCTTAAGTCAAAATTAGTTTCTCTGTTATATAAAGTGTTCAAAAAAATACTTTAAGATTATACACCTTTGTTATTAAAAAATACAGAGTTTTTTTCATATTTTGCTTCAAAAGTTGCCTGAATAGACAGCAGTTTGAATTGTTTGATGTCTACAGACCCCGGCATAACAGATACATGAGCCTGACAGCCTTTTAATTTAGGAAGCTGTTCCATCGCAAGTTTTGCATCTTTACTGGTAGCAGCACTTACAGAAAGGGCAATCAGAACTTCATCGGTATGAAGGCGTGGATTGCGGCTTCCCAGATATTTTGTTTTCAGACTCTGGATTGGTTCGATCGCCTGTGGAGAGATGATCTTGATCTCATGTCCGATACCTGCAAGTTCTTTTTAAATGCATTCAAAAAGAAGAGCAGAGCATGCGCCAAGAAGATCCGATGTCTTGCCTGTCACGATCGAGCGTCTGGGAGTTCCAGTGCAGCTGCAGGCCCGTCTGTACGCTCGGATTCGGTGAGAGCCGCATCGACTACCGGACGGTCATGAACGGTAATATCTGCCTGGTTCATTAACATTTCTAATTTATAAGTTTCTTCTTCAGAGCATGCGCCGAGAAGAAGTCTTCTCCTGGATGCATAGTATCTGCGGATGATTTCCTGACAGGAAGCGTTTCTACATGCGTCATCATTGCAGATACAGTTGCCAGCCATATTTACCCCCATATCTGTTGGGGATTTGTAAGGACTTTCTCCGTAGATGCGCTGGAACATGGCATTTAATACAGGGAAATCTCTACATCACGGTTATAGTTGATCGTTGTCTCACCATAGGCTTCCAGGTGGAACGGATCTATCATATTAATATCATTCAGGTCGGCCGTAGCTGCCTCGTAAGCCAGGTTGACCGGATGTTTTAACGGAATATTCCAGATTGGAAATGTCTCAAATTTGGCGTAACCTGCTTTGATTCCGTGCTTGTGTTCATGATATAATTGTGACAGGCAGACAGCCATCTTTCCACTTCCGGGTCCCGGAGCAGTCACAACGACCAGAGGACGGCTTGTTTCTATATAATCATTTTTTCCATAACCATCGTCACTTACGATAAAAGGTACATTTGTCGGATATCCGGGAATCAGGTAGTGACGGTACACTTTGATGCCAAGCTTTTCCAGACGGTTTTTGAATAATTCGGCACTTTCCTGTGCGTTATATTTGGTAATAACGACACTTCCGACATAGAGCCCAAGTTCCTGATAGATATGCATCAGGCGGAGTACATCGGAATCATACGTGATACCAAGGTCACCACGGATCTTATTCTTTTCAATATCTTCAGCGCTGATGACGATGACGATTTCGGCCTGATCGGACAGCTCGCATAACATACGGAGTTTGCTGTCAGGCTGGAATCCAGGAAGAACTCTGGAGGCATGGAAATCATCAAAAAGTTTGCCTCCGAATTCCAGATACAGTTTGTTGTCAAATTGTCCGATACGTTCACGGATATGTTCAGACTGCATCTTTAGGTATTTTTCATTATCGAATCCAATTTTCATAAGTACATTCCCTCATCTAAAATATATTTAATCTTTTATAGTGGAAAATCTGCCGGAACCGCATAAGCATTTTCATTTTAAGTATACTACAACACATAGGAAGTTTACAATCTTTTCATAATGTTTTTATTGATTTCTAACATAGTGGTCTTTATAATAATTAGTTATACAGGAGGATTAAAATGGACAACCAGAATAATAAGAATAACAAGAATAATAAACAAGGTATTTCGTTTATTTTATTGGTCACAGTTATTACATCGATTCTTGTGGTTGCACTGTTCCAGTTTCAGGGAATGACCTCTGCAAAAGAGATTACTTATAATAAATTCCTGAAGATGGTAGATGACGGCAAGGTCAAAAAAGTAGAGATTCAGAGTGATAAGATCATGATTGTCACGAAGAAGGATAAGGACAGTGGAATTTCACAGGAATATTATACCGGAGTTGTGAATGATGACGAACTGACCAAGCGTCTGGAAAAAGCCGGTGTAGAATTTAATCAGGAGATTCCGGATACCACATCCGCGGTAGCAATGAACGTTATCTTAACATTCCTGCCAATCGCATTCTTTGTCGGAATGATCGTCTGGATGACAAAGCGTATGTCAAAAGGCGGCGGCATGATGGGAATCGGTAAGAGCAATGCCAAGATGTATGTAGAGAAGCAGACAGGTGTGACATTTAAAGATGTGGCCGGTCAGGATGAAGCAAAAGAGCCTTACAGGAAGTAGTAGATTTTCTGCATAATCCCGGGAAATATACGAGTGTCGGTGCAAAGCTTCCGAAAGGAGCGTTGTTAGTCGGTCCTCCGGGAACCGGTAAGACACTTTTGGCGAAAGCAGTAGCCGGTGAAGCAAAGGTACCATTCTTCTCACTGAGCGGTTCAGCATTTGTGGAAATGTATGTCGGGGTAGGAGCATCCAGGGTACGTGATCTGTTTAAACAGGCTCAGCAGATGGCACCATGTATCATTTCATTGATGAGATTGATGCAATCGGTAAGAGCCGTGACAATCAGATGGGCGGCAACGATGAGCGTGAACAGACACTGAACCAGCTTCTTGCGGAGATGGATGGATTTGAAAGTAATAAAGGACTGGTGCTTCTTGCAGCAACCAACAGACCGGAGATCCTGGATCCTGCGTTATTGAGACCAGGACGTTTTTTGACAGACGAATCATCGTGGAAAACCAGATCTGAAAGGACGTGTAGAGGTCCTGAAGGTACATTCCAAAGATGTAAAGATGGATGAGACTGTTAATCTGGAAGAGATTGCACTGGCAACTTCAGGAGCAGTTGGTTCCGATCTCGCCAATATGATCAATGAGGCAGCAATCAATGCAGTAAAACATGGAAGAAATGCAGTGTGTCAGTCAGACTTATTTGAAGCAGTAGAAGTAGTACTTGTAGGAAAAGAGAAGAAAGACCGGATTATGAGTCAGGAAGAACGGAGAATCGTTTCCTACCATGAAGTCGGACATGCGCTGGTAAGCGCATTGCAGAAAGATGCCGAACCGGTACAGAAGATTACGATTGTTCCACGTACGATGGGAGCACTTGGTTATGTTATGCAGACTCCGGAGGAAGAAAAATTCCTGAATACGAAGAAGGAACTTCAGGCGATGTTAGTCGGATTGCTTGCAGGACGTGCCGCAGAAGAAGTGGTATTTGATACGGTTACAACAGGAGCTTCCAATGATATCGAGAAAGCAACAAGCGTTGCAAGAGCCATGATCACACAGTATGGTATGAGTGAGAAGTTCGGACTGATCGGTCTGGAATCCATTCAGAACCGTTATCTGGACGGACGTCCGGTCAGCAACTGTGGACAGCAGACAGCATCCGAGATTGATGAAGAAGTCATGAAGATGCTGAAAGATGCCTATGAAGAAGCAAAACAACTGCTGAGAGATCACAGACAGTCACTGGATAGGATTGCGGCATTCCTGATCGAAAAAGAGACGATCACTGGAAAAGAATTTATGGAAATCTTCCATGAAGTAGAAGGAATTGATCCGGATGCACCGAAGAAGGAAGAAGCAAGAATCGGTATGAATCCGGTAGAAGGGGAAGGGTTTGTCCATGAAATCTGTAGATGAGACAACCGAAGAACCTGTTGAAGCAACAAAGGAAGTTAGTTGCGAAGAAGAATAAGTATAAAGAGAATCGATATACGAGGAAAGATACAGGGTATAGTTTAAGAAAGCCCTGTATCTTTTTTCTTTTCAATTATATCAGCCTGGTATATAATAGGCAGGATGAGAGTATTCTGGAGGAAAGAGCATGAAGGGAAGATTATTCGGAGTCGGAGTTGGACCGGGAGATCCGGAACTTATGACATATAAGGCAGTGCGTATCATAAAGGAATGTCAAGTGCTCGCAGTGCCTGCGAGAGGCAGGAAACATGCGGTCAGCTACAGGATTGCAGCAGGGATGATAGAGAACATGGAAGAAAAAGAATTCCTGGATCTGGATACGCCGATGACAAAGGACAGACAGATTCTGGATCGGAATTATGAAAATGCAGCAGGGAGAATTATAGAAGAACTGGAAAAAGGGAAGGATGTAGCATATCTGACGCTGGGAGATCCGACAATCTATTCGACTTATATGTACATTCACCGCATAGTAAAAGCAAAAGGGTATGAGACAACGATCATCAGCGGAATTCCGTCCTTTTGCGCAGCAGCGGCGAGACTGGATGACAGTCTTGTTGACCGGGCAGAAGAACTTCATGTAATCCCATCCAGCTATGGGATAGAAGCGGCACTAAACTATTCCGGTACAAAGATTCTGATGAAGTCTGCATCCGGAATAAGTGAAGTAAAGAGGACTCTGGAAGAGAAAGCTGGAAAGGTGAATGTAAAGATGATAGAAAACTGTGGAATGCCAAAGGAGCGGATTTATGAAAGAATAGAAGATGTTCCGGAGCAGGCAGGCTATTATTCTTTATTGATTGTAAAAGATTCGGAAAAAGAGCGATAACAGGATTCAAAAATCAGAGAAGATGTTTAGAATTAGAAAATAAAAAATATACAGGAGACGTATATGGAGAATTTTAACATACAGGAAGAACTGAAGAAGCTGCCCGGAAAACCGGGTGTATACCTGATGCACGATGAAAAGGATGCAATCATCTATGTCGGAAAGGCAATCAGCCTTAAGAACCGTGTCCGTCAGTATTTTCAGAGCAGCAGGAATAAAGGTGCCAAGATAGAACAGATGGTGACACATATTTCCAGATTTGAATACATTGTGACAGATTCTGAATTGGAAGCACTGGTGTTGGAGTGTAATCTGATAAAGGAACACAGACCGAAGTATAATACTATGCTGATGGATGACAAGAGTTATCCGTTTATAAAAGTTACAGTAAATGAGCCGTTTCCGAGGGTTATGCTGGCAAGACAGATGAAGAAGGACAAGGCAAAATATTTTGGGCCTTATACCAGTGCAGGTGCAGTGAAAGATACGATAGAATTGATCCGTAAGCTTTATCATATCCGCAGCTGTAACCGTTCGCTGCCAAAAGACATAGGGAAAGAGAGACCTTGTCTGAATTATCATATCCATCAGTGCCAGGCACCATGCCAGGGATACATTTCTCAGGAAGAGTATCGGAAATCCATAGACGAAGTTGTACGTTTCCTGAATGGACATTATGATCTGGTGTTAAAAGAACTGGAAGAAAAGATGATGGCAGCATCGGATAGTCTGGAGTTCGAAAAAGCAAATTGAATACAGAGAACTGCTTACAAGTGTACAGAAGGTTGCTCAGAAGCAGAAAATCACAGATACGGCAGGAGATGACAGAGATATCATTGCAATGGCTTCTGAGGGAGAAGATGCAGTTGTGCAGGTATTTTTTATTCGAAGCGGAAGACTGATCGGACGGGATCATTTTTATCTGAAGAGCGCAGAAATGATACGGAAGGCGAGATATTGTCAAGCTTTATCAAGCAGTTCTATGCAGGCACATCATATATTCCTGCGGAACTGATGCTGCCGGAAGAGATTGAAGATCAGGATATTATTGAAGAATGGCTGACGGCAAGGAGAGAACGCAGAGTACATCTTCGCATTCCGAAGAAGGGAACGAAGGAAAAACTGGTAGAACTGGCACAAAAGAATGCGCAGATGGTGTTAAAGAATGACAGAGAACGTCTGAAACGTGAAGAGGGAAGAACGATCGGTGCAGTGAAAGAACTGGAAAAGATACTGGGACTAAAAGGCATCATACGCATGGAGGCATATGATATTTCCAATACGAACGGATTCGATTCTGTCGGATCGATGGTAGTCTATGAACATGGAAAACCAAAACGGAACGATTACCGCAAATTCAAAATTAAAACTGTGCAGGGTCCGGATGATTATGCCAGTATGAATGAAGTACTGACCAGAAGATTCGGGCATGGATTGCGTGAACAGCAGGAAGAAAGTGAAACCGGAGGCTTTCAGATATTTCCGGATCTGATCATGATGGACGGAGGACGGGGGCAGGTGAATATAGCACTGGAAGTACTGGAAAAGCTTCATCTGCATATTCCGGTGTGTGGAATGGTAAAAGATGACAATCACAGAACGAGAGGACTGTATTTTAATAATACCGAACTTCCGATTGACCGCAACTCGGAATGTTTCCGGCTGATTACCAGGATACAGGACGAAGCGCACCGTTTTGCAATTACATTTCACAGACAATTGCGCAGCAAGGGGCAGGTGCATTCTGTGCTGGACGATATTCCGGGAGTCGGCCCTGCAAGAAGAAAAGATCTGATGCGGCACTTTTGAGAATATTGACGCAATCCGTAATGCAACGGTAGAAGAGTTAAAAGAACTGCCAAGTATGAATGGAAAATCTGCACAGGAAGTATATAAATTTTTTCACCGGAATCCTTAAGTATGCTATAATAAGTGTATCAGATTTTTAATACGTGTGAGGTAGAAGAATATGGCGAATAAAGTTGAATTAAAAACACTTGTTGAAAAAATGAATCTTAAAAATCTAACACCGGATGTAGATCTGTCTGATAAAGATGTAGAGATACCAGATATTAACAGACCGGCACTGCAGCTGACGGGATTTTTTGAACATTTTGATTCGGAACGTGTACAGATCATTGGTTATGTAGAATATACATTTCTGGAGAAGATGACAGATGAAGATAAGAAAAAGCAGATTTATGAGACACTGCTTTCTTATAAGATTCCTTGTCTGATCTTCTGCAGGAACCTTCCACCGGAAAAGATGCTTCTGGAGATGGCAGAAAAGGCAAATATCCCGGTATTCCAGACAGAGAAGAAGACATCGGAATTTACAGCAGAGATCATCCGATGGCTGAATGTGGAGCTTGCACCATGCATTTCTATTCATGGTGTGCTGGTTGATGTATACGGTGTCGGTGTGCTGATCATGGGTGAAAGTGGAATCGGTAAGAGTGAAGCTGCACTGGAACTGATTAAACGTGGACACCGTCTTGTCAGTGACGATGTCGTAGAGATTCGCAGAGTCAGTGATGAGACACTGGTTGGATCGGCACCGGATATTACAAGACATTTCATTGAATTGCGTGGTATCGGTATTGTAGATGTAAAAGCATTGTTCGGTGTACTGAGTGTCAGGGAGACACAGAATATTGATCTTGTCATCACGCTTGAAGAGTGGAATAAGAACAAGGAATATGACCGTCTCGGACTGGAAGAAGAGTATACAGAATTTCTTGGAAATAAAGTGGTGTGTCATCATCTTCCTATACGTCCTGGACGTAATCTTGCGATTATCGTTGAGACAGCAGCCGTTAACCACAGACAGAAACAGATGGGATATAATGCTGCACAGGAATTATACAAGCGTGTACAGCAGAATCTGACAAAAGATAGGAGAGTAGGAAAATGAAATATTGTTTTGGTGTAGATATCGGGGGAACAACAGTAAAATTAGGTTTGTTTACAGCCGGTGGAGAGATTGTAGATAAGTGGGAGATTAAGACTCGTACAGAGAATCAGGGAGAGGCAGTGCTTCCGGATATCGCAGAGGCGTTAAATGCAAAGCTTGCAGAAAAGAAGATTGGCAGAGATGAGGTGGAAGGAATCGGAGTCGGAGTTCCGGCACCGGTAGATGCAGAAGGTGTGGTACAGAACACTGCAAACCTCGGATGGGGATATAAAGAAGTAAAAAGAGAGATGGAAGAACTTCCGGTATGCGAGCTGAGATTGGTAATGATGCCAATGTAGCCGCACTTGGAGAGATGTGGCTGGGAGCCGGTAAAGGACGCAAAATATCATCATGGTAACGCTTGGAACAGGTGTAGGCGGTGGAATTATCATTGATGGAAACCATTGGTAGGAGCGCATGGTGCCGGTGGTGAGATCGGGCATCTCTGTGTGAATTATGAAGAGACAGATCATTGCGGGTGTGGTAATACCGGATGTCTGGAGCAATATGCATCAGCCACAGGAATCACCAGACTGGCGAATATCCGCCTTGCCAAAGATGATACAAGTTCAGTATTAAGAGGGCAGGAAGTCAGTGCAAAAACTGTATTTGATGCAGTGAAAGCCGAAGATGCGGTGGCAAAAGAGATTGCAGAAGAATTTGGAAAATATCTCGGACATGCAATGGCTAATCTGGCAGCAGTGGCAGATCCGTCAGCAATTGTGATTGGCGGAGGTGTATCCAAAGCAGGTGAAGTACTGATAGAGTATGTGGAAAAGAACTTTAAAGAGAGGGCATTTTTTGCTAACAAGGCTACCGAATTTGTCCTTGCAACATTAGGAAATGATGCAGGAATCTGTGGAGCTGCTAAATTAATTCTTTCATAAAGGATGTTGGAAAAACAGAGATTGATTTCACAATCAAAAAATATGTAAAATGAA
>ENA-OPZD01000271-OPZD01000271.1-human-gut-metagenome-genome-assembly--contig:-NODE-271-length-15541-cov-3.470871_pt1 | contig 15541 bp, 18 predicted proteins | sample MGYA00242479_ERZ504495 | MGnify/ENA primary metagenome ERZ504495 (study PRJEB26092, sample SAMD00036286) | human gut metagenome | host: Homo sapiens | study: EMG produced TPA metagenomics assembly of... | reverse complement strand
TGTTGTTTCCACGGACGATCAGCTGCGGTTCATATTCCACATGATAGGTACTGATCGGTACTGTTTCCGCATTCGTTGAATGATGTGATGCTATCTTCTTCATTATAATATCACATGCATCCCTTCCTTTAAAAGTCACAAAATGCTCAATCGTCGTCAGATTCATGTTATGCATTCTGGCAAACAGTGTGTTATCACATCCCATCACGGACACATCGGCCGGCACTTTTATCTTTGCCTCATAAAGTGCATCCATGACTCCAAATGCAATCATGTCATTTAATCCGACAATTGCTGTCACATCTGTCGTTTCATTCAACAACTCTTTCGTCAGTTCATATCCGATCTTATATTCGGAATCAATATGTGCCACATCAAGATCAATCTCTTCTTTTGCCGCCTTGATGATCACCTGGTCTCGCAGACCGGCTTTTTCATACTCTTTCAGGAAACCTTCCACCCGTTTTGAACGTTGTTTCTGTCTTGCTGTCAATGGCGGTGCTATATATGCAACCTTTCTGTGACCTAATTCCAGCAGATGCTTCGCCATCACTCTTCCAAGTTTTGAATTATCAAGTTCCACTGCATCTACATTCATCTTTTCATTCTGGTTATTTACGATCGCAACCGGTATCTGTTCTGCAATCTCTCCAACCAGATCCATAAAGCAATGGCTCGGATTACAGGTGTAGATAATCCCCAGCGGCCGTAACTGCCACATCATTTTCAGATAGCGTTCTTCCATCCGGAGATCTCTCTGTGTATTACATACAAAAAGACCAAATCCTTTTTCTTTTGCATGTGCCTCGATTCCCTGCAGCAGCATAACATAATACGGATTCGTCAGATTGGGGCAAAATACAACCAGAAGTTTCTCTCTTTTTGTCCCCTTCCTCGTTTTCCGTTTCGGCGGGACGTATCCCAGCTCTTTTGCAGCATTTTCTACTTTTTCCACAGTTTCTTTGGCAAATGACACATCATATTTTTTGTTCAGGATCATAGAAACCGTAGATTGTGATACTCCGGCAGCATGGGCAATATCTGTTGATGTAACCTTTTTCTTCATTCTCTCACCTCTGACGGGGACAAACGCTCTACAGTTCTGTCCTTCCTTCAAGTGCCCGGAGAAGCGTCACTTCATCGATATACTCCAGATCTCCTCCGACCGGAACACCGCTTGCAATTCTGCTTACTTTAATTCCCGTCGGTTTGATCAGCTTACTGATATACATCGCTGTAGTCTCACCTTCCAGACTCGAATTCGTTGCAATGATCACTTCTTTTACATCTCCCTGCAGACGCCCGATCAGTTCCTTTAATTTGATATCTTCCGGACCTATCCCAAGCATCGGAGAGATTGCACCATGAAGCACATGATACACACCATTATATTTCCCTGTCTTTTTCATATGCCGCAAGATCTCTTGTATTCTCAACCACCATGATCGTCTGATGATCACGGTTACTGTTACTGCAGATCGGGCACAGTTCCTGATCGGTAAGTGTATAACATTCTTTGCAATATTTTATATTCTCTCTGGCTTCCACCATCGTAGAAGCCAGCCTTTTTACATCATCAACCGGCATATGAATCAGATGGAACGCAAGTCTTGCCGCAGATTTTGCTCCGATTCCCGGAAGGCATGACAGTTCCTCAATCAATTTGCTCATCTGATTACTGTAATAATCCATAATTTTTTAACTCCCTGTAAGAATCATTCTTTCCGGATCTTCTCTTAGAATAATCCCGGCATTCCGCCACCCATGCCGCCGGTAAACTTAGACATTGCAGAAGTTGTCTCTGCGTCTACTTTCTCCAGTGCTTCATTGACTGCTGCCACAAGCAAATCTTCCAGCATCTCTACATCATCCGGATCTACTACTTCTTCATCCAGTTTTACTTTTAATATCTTCTTGCTTCCGGATACAGTTACTTCAACAGCACCGCCGCCTGCAGTTGCACTGAATTCTTTTGTCTCCATTTCCTTTGCCTGTTCTTCCATCTGACGCTGCATCTTCTGTGCCTGTTTCATCAGATTTGCCATATTTCCCGGCATTCCGCCTCCTGGGAATCCTCCTCTTTTTGCCATGATAATATCCTCCTATTCGTCTTCTACAGTAATTTCCATATTGATCAGATTCTCCAGATCCACAAAGTGATCCTCGAATCTGCGTCCTGCCTCCATCTGGCGGACGTCTATCTCTACTTTTTTACCGATCTTCTGCTCGATCAACGACTGGATCTCTTCTTTGTGATCCGGCGTCGCAACTGCACTGGCACTCAGTTCATCCGGCAGCACGATCAGAAGCCGGTTGCCTTCTCCGGCACTTAATCTCGCTTTTTTCAGATATGTGCGGAGCATCGGGGAAGCCTCATTGATGATCATCCGGAAATCTTTTGCCACCGCTTTCACGTCTTCATTTAATGCCTGCGGAAGTTCCGGTTTCGGCTTCGGTGCCGCTGCTTCTTTTGCATCGGATGCATACACAACACGCTCCCTGACCGGTGCTTCCCACGCTCCGTCCTCCAGCTGTTTTTCAATCGCACGGATGCGGTCCAGCAGGGCGTCCTTATTCTGATCCATTGCCGGACGGCATAATTTGATCAGGGTTACTTCCAGCAGAACCCTCTTCTGTGTCGCATATTTCAACTGATTCGTCAGATCCGAAAAATGCGGATGTAGCGGATCAGTGTATCACTGTCAATCATCTGTGCTTCTTCTTTTAACAGTGCCAGATTCTCCGACGATACATCCAGTACATCTTCCATATCATCCGAGCTCTTCACCAGAAGCAGATTCCTCAGATACCATGTGAAATCTGCCGCCAGCTGAGACAATTCTCTTCCCTGCATTACCAGCTCATCTACCGTCTCGATCACCTGATGTACATCCATCGCAAGCAGCTGTCTTAACAGCCGGCTGAATACTTCCGTATCCACCGCTCCCAGCACTTCCAGTACATGATCATATGTCAGTGTCTCATTCATATAGAATGCCGCACACTGATCCAGAAGGCTCAGTGAATCCCTCATAGAGCCATCCGCCATCTTTGCGATATAGCGGACCGCCTTATCTTCCACATCCCATCCTTCTTTATCGATCAGTTCACGCAATCTCGCTGCGATCGTCTCAATGGAAATTCTTTTAAAATCATATCGCTGGCATCGGCTCAAGATCGTAATCGGAATCTTGTGTGCCTCCGTTGTCGCAAGAATAAATATAACATATTCCGGAGGTTCTTCCAATGTTTTTAACAATGCATTGAATGCGCCGATCGACAGCATATGCACCTCATCAATAATATATACTTTATATTTCCCTTCTGTCGGGCGATATGTGACCTCTTCACGGATCTCACGGATGTTGTCCACACCATTATTAGATGCCGCATCAATCTCGATCACATTCATCGATGTACCAGCTGCGATCGACCGGCACATTGCGCACTCCCCGCACGGGCTTCCATCTACCGGATGTTCGCAGTTGACTGCTTTCGCAAATATCTTCGCAACGGTTGTCTTTCCGGTTCCTCTGGTCCCGCAGAACAAATATGCATGTCCGATACGATCTGCATTGATCTGGTTCTTCAATGTCCGGACGATCGCATCCTGTCCTTTTACATCTTCGAATTCATCCGGACGAAACTTACGGTATAATGCCGTATATGACATTCTTTACACTCCTTGTCTAAATGGAGATCCTGCTCAGTCTCCGCATCTATTCATCACCGAAGCTGATACCAATGGTCTTTGCCTCGTCAATGATCGATGCTTTGGGATCTACATATTTTAGTTTTCCGGCAACTTCTGACAATGGCACGCGGATAATCTCCTGATTTCTAGTCCCTACCATACATCCAAAATCACCTTCCAAAATTGCTCTCGAAGCTTCTGCACCAAGTCTTGTTGCAAGTACACGGTCATATGCACACGGAGAGCCGCCTCTTTGTGTATGTCCGGGAACTGTGATCCTTACTTCTTTATCTGTCTTTTCCTGAATCTTCTCGGCAAGTTCATATGCAACAGAAGGATATTTCTTCTTTGCTTTTTTCTCTTTTAATTCTTTCTTTGAGAGTGCTGCATCTTCTTTTGAAATTGCACCTTCGGCAACAGCAATAATTGTAAATCTCTTCCCTGCTTTGCCGCGTTTTTCAATTGCGTTAACCACTGAATTGATATCGTATGGCATCTCCGGAAGAAGAATAATATCGGCACCACCGGCAATTCCTGCATGAAGTGTGACCCATCCTACTTTATGTCCCATTACTTCCACGATAAATACACGGCTGTGAGATGTCGCTGTTGTATGGATCTTATCAATCGTATCTGTTGCAATGTCTACTGCACTCTGGAATCCGAACGTCATATCTGTTCCCCAGAGATCATTATCGATCGTCTTCGGGAGTGTTACCACATTAAGTCCTTCTTCTCTCAGCATATTGGCTGATTTGTGTGTTCCATTCCCTCCCAGAATTACCAGGCAGTCCAGATTCAACTTGTGATATGTGTGTTTCATCGCCTCTACTTTGTCAATTCCGTCCTTATCCGGTACTCTCATCAACTTAAACGGCTGTCTGGATGTTCCCAGGATCGTTCCGCCAAGTGTCAGGATTCCCGAAAAATCTTTTGACGTAAGCATCTTAAAATTCGAATAGATCAAACCCTTATATCCATCCTGAAATCCATAAATCTCTACATCATCCCTTTTTGAAACAAGCCCCTTTACGACGCCTCTCATTGCTGCATTCAGTGCCTGGCAGTCGCCGCCACTTGTAAGCATTCCAATTCTTAACATATATCTGCTCCTTTCTATATTGCCTGTGTATTCGTTTGTTCTGCACCATATAGAATTTCCGGTTTAGAAAAGTCCTACCTATGAGCTTACCCACTTTCTGTATACAATACCAGTAAAATTATAACTTATTTTTATGGCCGAGACAATACGAGACAGATGTTTTTTCATCCGGCTCACTCCTGTTGACAAAAATTCCCCTGTCTCTTTTTCCAAAAACGTGTTATAATACATGTGGAAAATTTGTGTAGAAAGCAGGTAGTATTGTGGATAAATTAGATATAAAATTATGGACACTTGCGTCCAAAGGTCAGATCGTTCCTGACCGTTCATTACTGAAAACACCGGAACAGATTGAAATGATTAAAAAAAGTGCAACGTTTGAACACCGCAGTTCTCGATCATGTAGCAGCTCATATTCACGCAGGAATGAGCACTGCCGAGATCGATAAACTGGTGTATGATTTTACAACAGAGCATGGCGGGATTCCTGCGCCTCTGAATTATGAAGGATTTCCGAAAAGCGTGTGCACTTCTATCAACAACGTTATCTGCCACGGCATCCCAAGTGAACACGAGATCCTGATCGATGGCGATATCATCAATGTTGATGTATCTACTATCTTAAACGGCTATTTTTCCGATGCATCCCGTATGTTCACGATCGGTGAGGTATCTCCGGAAGCAGAACGTATCGTCCGTGTCACAAAAGAGTGCGTGGAACTCGGCCTCAAAGCTGCAAAACCATGGGGACATCTCGGAGACATTGCTTATGCGATCAATTCCCACGCACAGGAAAACGGATATTCTGTCGTAGAAGAGATCGGCGGTCATGGAATCGGTCTGGAATTCCATGAGGAACCATTTGTAAGTTATGTTACTCCAAAGGGCAGCGAGATGGTTCTGGTCCCAGGTATGATGTTCACGATTGAACCAATGATCAATCAGGGATCTCCGGAATTCTATGTAGACGAAGACAACGGCTGGACCGTTTATACAGATGACGACGGTCTTTCTGCCCAGATTGAATATATGGTTCTTATCAAAGAAGACGGAGTAGAAGTTCTTACAAAATAACACAGAGAACCTGCCGCAGGCAACTCCATTTTTGCATACTCAGATATAAAAAAAGATTACCGGAAAGGACAGTTCCTTTTCCGGTAATCTTTTTTATCTCCACTCTACAGGATATACAGCCAGTCATGCTCCTCTTCATTCCGCATTCCCAGCACCAATGCCGAATGCGTCCCATATTTGCAACCACTTCACCATCTTCCACCAGATATTCCTCATACTCTGTTGTATATCCGTCTTTGTAAGAATACAGCAGACGTTTCATACGACATTTTTGCCGGAATCTCAGCCTCCCATACAGGAACTTTCACTTCCGTACGTTCGCTGCGGTTATTGATCACGATGACGATCCGGTCATTGCCTTTGAACCTTGCATAAGACAGGACATTCTCTTCTCCGCCAAGAATCTTCAGAGAACCGGTTCTAAGTGCCGGATGCTCTTTGTGGATGCGGATCGCTTCTTTGTGAAACGCAATCAGTTCATGGTCTTCACGTCCCCACGGATAGGTCCTTCTGTTATCCGGATCCGTGAATCCACAGACACCCGCCTCATCACCATAATATATGGTTGGTGCTCCGACCCATGTCATCTGCATGACGACCGCTTCACGCATAACCGCTTTATTTACATATTCATTTGCGGCTTCCGGTCCCAGATGTTCTACACGGCCAACCATGTGGTTCGTTCTCGTAAGGAATCTCGAATGATCATGGTTCGAAAGTTCGTTCATCGCTACCTGCAGTGAAGGGGTCAGCATATTCGACATATGATGTGCCATCGACCCGATAAAGTTATCGATGTTACCGAGAAGTTCTTCTCTGGCCTCATCACTGTGCTTTTCCATTCCTGTCAGAAACCATGTGATCGGCTCCATGAATGCATCATAGTTCATGACGGTATCCCACTCGTCACCTTTAAGCCAGTCGCTCGGATCCCCGTAATGTTCCGCAAGGATCAGTGCACTCGGATTCGCATCTTTCACGGCTGTTCTGAATTCTTCCAGAAATCATGGTTATATTCATTGCTGCGTCCCAGATCTGCTGCCACATCCAGACGCCATCCATCTACATTATACGGCGGTGATACCCATTTCCGCCCGATATATAAGATATAATTTTCCAGCTTTACAGAATCTTCATAATTCAGTTTCGGCAAAGTATCATGTCCCCACCAGCCATCATAATTACCATTATACGGCCAGTTCTCTGGTTCTTCTTTGAAGAAACGGAAGTAGCTTCTGTACGGACTGTCTGCCGATATATAAGCACCCGGTTCATAATCTTTTTCGCCTTCGTATATTCTCTCACGGTCCATCCACTTATTGAAAGAACCGCAATGGTTGAATACGCCGTCCAGAATCACTTTCATACCACGACGGTGTAATTCTTCTACCAGCTTAATGAACAACTCATTACTTGCTTCCAGGTTCTTAAGACCTGTCGTGCGTTTTTATACTTCGTTGCCTGACTGTTGTCCGTCACACCATCCGGAAGCACCTCACCTCCGTCATCTACGATCTTCCCATAATGCGGATCAATATAATCATAATCCTGGATATCGTATTTATGGTTCGACGGTGACACAAATAATGGATTAAAATATACAACTTCTACACCCAGCTCCTGCAGATAATCAAGTTTATCCATGACTCCCTGCAGATCCCCGCCGTAGAATTCTCTTACACCCATGTTCGCCGGATATTTATCCCAGTTCGTTACCCTCCGGGAATAATCTCCGATATAGTAATACTCGTTCGTCTCTACATCATTTGACTTATCTCCGTTATAAAAGCGGTCTGTAAATATCTGATACATAACCGCTCCCTTTGCCCAGTCCGGTGTGGAAAATCCGGGTACTACAACAAAGTTATAGTACTCCAGAATCTCGCGAGAGATTCCACATCGTCCATAATAATATTTTTCTGTTCCAGACTGCACTTCGAAACAATATCTGAAAGGCTCTGCCCCCAGACGCACTTCAAACGTATAATAATCAAATTCTCCCTGTGTGCATTCTTTTTCCATTACATATGTGTCAGCCGATGTCACAAGCCCTACTCTGTCCGCATCATCCTTCGCCGTACGGAACCGGAACGTTACCAGTTCATTCTCCTTCGGTTCAGGGGGATATACATACCCTTCTGTTCCATCGCAAAATAAAGCCGCCTTATTCATATAACTAACACCTCTCTCATTTTTGTTTCCGGAAAGGAAAGCTCTTCCTCCTAGTCCTCCGATACATCTTCCGGAAACAGCGCTTCAAATTCTTCCCGGGAAATCTTTTCTTTTTCCAGCAGAAGGTCTGCGCATGTATGCAGAACATCGTCATATTTTCTAATGATATGTCTTGCTCTGTCATAACATTCATCAATAATTCTCTTTACTTCCTGGTCGATCACAGTAGCCACACCCTCTCCGTAGCCTCTTGCTGTATGCGCCAGATCACGTCCGATGAACACCTCATTGTTGTCATCATCATAGTTGATCAGCCCGACTGCTTCCGACATACCGAACTTTGTAACCATGGATTTTGCCAGACCGGTTGCCTGTTTGATATCCTGGGATGCACCGGTTGTGATATCATCAAATACTTCTTCTTCGGCTACACGTCCACCGAGTGATACCGTAATATCCTGAAGCATCTTTCCTTTTGTATTAAACATCTCATCCTTTTCCGGAAGCGGCATCGTATATCCTCCCGCACTTCCTGTCGGGATGATCGAGACACTGTATACAGGTCCCACATCCGGGAGTACATGGAACAGGATTGCATGCCCTGCTTCATGAAATGCTGTGATTCTCTTCTCTTTTTCGGAAATGACACGGCTCTTCTTCTCTGCACCGATTCCGACTTTTACAAATGCTTTCTTAATATCATCCTGTTTTAAAAATACTCTGTTATCCTTCGCTGCAAGAATTGCTGCCTCGTTCAGAAGATTTTCCAGATCTGCACCTGTAAATCCTGCTGTTGTCTGCGCAATCTGCTGCAGATTGATCTCCTCACTCAGTGGTTTACCTTTCGCATGAACCTTAAGGATCTCCTCACGCCCTTTGATATCAGGTCTTCCAACCATAACCTTGCGGTCGAATCGTCCCGGACGAAGGATTGCCGGATCAAGGATGTCTACTCGGTTGGTTGCAGCCATCACGATGATACCTTCATTGACACCAAAACCATCCATCTCTACAAGTAACTGGTTCAGTGTCTGCTCACGCTCGTCATGTCCTCCGCCCATTCCGGTTCCACGGCGTCTTGCAACTGCATCGATCTCATCGATAAAGATGATACAAGGTGCATTCTTCTTAGCCTCCTCGAACAGGTCTCTGACACGGGATGCACCGACACCGACAAACATTTCCACAAAATCCGAACCGGAGATCGTAAAGAACGGAACTCCCGCTTCTCCGGCAACTGCCTTCGCAAGCAGTGTCTTACCGGTTCCCGGAGGGCCTACCAGCAACACGCCTTTCGGGATTCTTGCTCCCACCTGGATATATTTCTTCGGAGATTTCAGGAAATCAACAATCTCCTCCAGTTCCTCTTTCTCTTCTTCCAGACCTGCCACCTGAGCAAATGTCACTTTCTTGTCACGGTCTGTACTCAGTCTTGCACGGCTCTTTCCAAAATTCATTGCTTTCGAATTCGCACCGCCGCCCTGCCGGTTCATCAGACCGAAGAGCAGGAAAACTCCGCCCAGTGTAAGAATAACCGGCAGAAATGTGGTTGCTGCCCAGCTGTCCTGCGGGATATCCGGCATCGTATACTCCACATTCTGTTCTTTCAGATAATCCTGGATCTCGTTAACATCAGAAACATACAGATATCTGATCTTATCGGAATCGTCGTCTCCCTTCAACGTAATCTCTACACGTCCCGTCGGAACACTCTTATTCTGATTCACTTCTACCGACTCGATCTTGTCATCTTGAATCAACTGTTGGAAATTCTTCCAGGTAATCTCTTTTTCTCGTTGATCGAACTGATTGGTAAACCACAGTGCTGCGAACAAAAATACGACAAACACCAGGAATACAGCACCGTTCAGTCCTCTCGCTTTCTTATTATTCAATTTTCAGGCTCCTTTCTTGTGACACGCCTATTCTACGCCCTCTACCACTCCGATAAACGGAAGGTTTCTATATCTCTGAGCGTAATCCAGACCATATCCCACAACAAATTCGTCCGGGATATTGAATCCGACATAATCTACTTTTACATCTTTTACTCTTCTTTCCGGTTTGTCCAGAAGCGTACAAAGCTTCATACTCTTTGGATTTCTCTTAGCCAGGATATCCATCAGATAATATAATGTTCTTCCTGAATCAATGATATCCTCTACGATCAGCACATCTTTTCCTTCCAGTGTCTCATCTAAGTCTTTGGCGATCTTAACGACACCGCTTGACTTTGTTCCGTCACCGTAGCTGCTGACACTCATAAAATCCATAGATACCGGAACGGTGATTCTCTTTGCCAGTTCACACATAAAGAATACTCCGCCCTTTAACACGCAGATCAGATGCACCTGCTTTCCCGCATAATCTTTGCTGATCTGTTCTCCAAGTTCTTTGATCCTCTTTGCAACATCCTCTTCAGGAACTAATACTTTAACTGTCTCTGCCATCTTCTTCTCCTCCGTTAAATTCTATTTCCAAAATCCTTTTGGTCTTATCTGTAATCTGATACGCCTGGTTCTGTCTGTATCCGATAATCCACAGAATGTGACTGCCATCTGCTGCCAGCCAGATCTTATCTCTGTCTTCCCGCGGGATCTTCGCATTGATAAAATACTTCTTCAGACTCTGCGTTCCGCCATTTCTGTCGATTGTGATATAGTCACCGGACTCTTTATGTCTTATTTTTACAGTGCTCTTAATTATATCATAGTCAAACCATTTCGTGTAGGTTTTTTTAGGAAATGCGCCTGTTTCCGCCGTTTGTTCAAACATCCGCATATGCACTCCCGGTTCATTGCCGGCGTCCTCTTTTTCCCCTGTTTTGAGATCTGATCTGTCAAGCAGGATTCCATCATAACATTTTTCCGCTGTCATTTTATAAGGAAGGCTGATCTTTCTTCCGGTCTGAAGCCGTGCCAGATCTTCGATCAGTCTTACATGCACCTGCTCGATATCTTTTCTGCGCCCCGCCAGTTCACATAGCAGCGCATGAATCAGGAACGAACGTACAGTCTTATCGACATCCCGGAATAATTCCTCTTTGATCAGCAGTTCCGGAACGTTTTCACGTTCTTCATACAGATCTTCTGCACTCCCACACGGCCGCTTTTCCACATATCGCTCCCTGCATTTTTGCACTTCCTGTTCCATAAACGCCCACACTGCACGCATCTGTTCCATCGTCTCGGACATGTGCATGACCGCCTGCGGATTGACCTCTTGTTCGAGATAGGGAATCACATGATTCCGGATCCGGTTTCTCGTATAGTGATCTTCCAGATTCGTCTCATCCGTACAATAACTGATTCCCTTTTCCTGTAAAAATGCTTCAATCTCACATCTCTGCACACAGAGAAGCGGACGGATATACCGGACGGTATCTCCTTCTGCCGGGCTGATACCGCCAAGTCCACGCAGGCCGCATCCGCGGCTTAAGTTCCACAAAAGCGTCTCCGCATTGTCATTTTGGTGATGCGCCAGCGCAATCTTTGTACCGTTTTTCTCTTTGCACACCTTTTCAAATATCTGCCGCCTGATATTCCTGCCCGCCTCTTCCAGCGTCAGGCCCTGTTCTTTTGCATACTGCTCCACATTCTCATGAAATGCCAGATACCTGACCCCGAGTTGTCTGCATAGTGCCTTTACATATCTCTCATCGGCATCTGCACTGTCACCGCGGATCCCATGATGGATATGCACCACCGTCAGTTCCAATGGCATCTCATTTTTAAATTCTTTTAACATGAAAAGAAGGCATACGGAGTCTGCGCCTCCAGATACGCCTATGATTACATGATCATTCTCCTGTAACATATGGTATTTTTCCACATATGCTTTCACCCGTTGATACATTCCGGCCTTCCTTTTCCTTTATTCTGTCTGTATAAATTCTTCCTGCCCGGTCCTTGATCTTCCACTCACCGGTATGGCAAATATATAAGCTATATATAAATTAAATATATAAAATTTCTTATAGAAAGTCAACTTAAGCCCCATATTCCAATCACCAGCACCGTCATATCATCCATCGGCATCCCGCCGGAACTTTTCAACACCTGACTTAAGATTCCGCGGGCAAATTCCGTCGGATTGACAATATCCGTCTCCCGGATGAATTCCACTAATTTTTCTTCCTGTGAACCTTCAGGCAGGGTATCCATCACGCCATCTGTCACCATGATCACATATTCTCCCGATTCCAGATTCCGCTCTTCCCTGTCCAGTTCTATATTCTGTACAACACCGATCGGAAGTGTCGTCGACTCGATTTTTCAACTTCTTTCTTCCTCTTAATAAAAGTCGCCGAGCTCCGGCCTTTACAAATTCACAACTTCCCTGATACAGATCAAACAGGCAGACATCCAATGTACAGAACTTCACTTCTTCCCGTCCTGTCACCAGCGCCGTATTCATCATCTGCACCGCTGTCTCTACCGGAAATCCTGCTTCCAGCAGTTCTTCCAGCATCTCCACCACCATTGTACTGTCCCGGAATGCTTCCTCTCCGGAACCCATGCCATCCGAAAGCGCAACTCCTTTGCGTCCGCCCGGAAGATCCTTCATCAGAAACGTATCTCCCGATATCTCTTCCAGTCCTTTTCCGATCCTCGCAACACCCTGCAGTGTCTGAAACTTTGCTCCCTCCATACAGGCAATGGTGCCATATTCTTCTCCGATCACAAGCCTTTCCCCCTGTCTCGGAATCATCGTTCTTCCTATACATTTTCCCACCAGAAACGCAACATCTTTTGCAAGGACGACCCGTCCTTTCATGGCTTTTACCGTCAGATGGACTTCATATTTTCCCTGCTGTGTCATGTAAAACACAACCGAAAGCAGCTTCACATTTTCTTTTTTCAGCGCTGCCTTTATACGCTTCTCCAAATGGTCGTCCTGGAAGATCCCGGCATCCAGTTCCCTGGTTGTATACTGTATCATTTTAGCGAAGCTCGTAAGTTGTCTTGCATACCCCTCTCTTGCCTGCACCAGTCTGTGATTCCACATCAGGATCTGCTTGGCATTCTCGAATTCTTCCAGACTCTCTCTTAAAAAACGTGGTGCAAACAGGCACTGTCTCTTCAGCCTGCGTTTTAATTCCATATTCAGTTCTGCGCCATATTCTTCTGCCGCACACAGGATCTCATACATCATCTGATAAGTCACCGAGTGCTTTTCTCCCAGACATTCTCCCCGCCGTTCACAGCCTGCACAGACATTCCCTGTCACCTTTTCAAACATTTCATCAATTTCTTCTCTGGACAAGGTTCCTTTGTATGCCTCCATATTCAGAAATGTTTTGGATAAATGCTGCAGTGAATCGGCAAATTTGTCCATCTGTACCACATATGGATTTACAAATATTTCCTGTTCCTTTATCTGTGCCAACTTTGTCGTTCCCCTTTCTTCTGAATACATGACGGAAAAAAGCTTCAGGAATCTCTTCCTGAAGCTTATCATTCGTCTTTTATAGTCTTATTTCGATTTAAAAACAATCTCGTTGTCATGTACCAGACCCAGCTTTTCTTTCGCTACATCTTCTACATATTTATCCGTTCCAACGTATTTTTCCAGTTCTTTAATCTCTTTTTCCGATCCTGTTCCGCCTGGATCTGCTCTTTTAATTCCGTCTCCTGCGCCTGATACTCCCTGTTCTTTGCCTTTAATGTCATACTGTTTGCAGACACCATAACTGTCAACATAAGAACAACTGCGCTGATCGCCAACACACTTCTCTTATGATTCTGAGAACGCTTGCGCTGCCGTCTTCTGCGGTTTCTCTGCTTTACATCATTCATATTAATTTACTCACCCTTGCCGGCAGCCCTGCCGTTTCACTCACCTGTTAATTATTTTTATTCTATCTTTTTTCCCCGGGTTTTCAAGTGTTTCGGTAAAAAATCTGCTATGCCGCCGTACAATTTTCCGACAAATTTTCCCCGTAATCGCAAGAAAAACTGACATAATGATCCCGCCGATTCCAACACCTAGTATGAAATACCACCGCACACTACCACTGCTTGTGTAGTAAATCTGCACAAACAAAAAATCGCGGTTCCGATCCAATAGATCAGATCCTCCAGTTCAATAACCCAATGAGCATGGTGTACCACTTCCCGCAGGCAGCTGATACAACGGTATGCAAGACGTACGATTGCTCCGGCCAGGACCGCCAGCAGAAATATGAACAGTTCTTTTCCTATCCCCATCTTACATTTCACCTTATTTTCCTTATTCCTCATGACATTCCCGGTTCTCCGGCAGATCACCGGAATAACTTTTCAAAAAGACTTCCTGCCTGCTTTGCTGTCGAATGGATATCCGAATATGAGATACTGTCAATGTTTCCCGACAGATCGATCTCTCCCTTTTCAAGATTCACACGGTTCACATGCAGATCCGTTCCTCTCACCATCAGCATTCCCTGCTCTGTCTCCAGCAATATCTCATTCAGATTAAAAGACAGCACATCCAGAACACCTGTCACCAGTCCTGCCTTCCGGTTATTCAATATCAGTTTATGGTTTTTTCTGTACTGCTACCGTCTCCAAAACTATCACAACCTTTCTTACTAATCATATGAAAAGGAAATCGAAATTATGACTTTTCACATAATTATGCAAGAAAGGTTGTGATGATCCCCGCCGCTTTTTCACCGGCCATTAATAAGGTTTATAAATATTTGAAAAGGTCTCCTGCCTCTTCTTTTTTCGTTGTATCTTTAATATCAAGAACTTCTACTTTTACGGTTCTTGTTCCGAACTGGATCTCTATGATATCTCCTTGTTTTACTTTTACAGACGCCTTGGCCGGTTTATCATTTACCAGTACACGGCCGGCATCGCAGGCTTCATTCGCAACCGTCCGGCGTTTGATCAATCTGGATACTTTTAAAAATTTGTCTAATCTCATCTATCTGTTCTCCTGTATACTTTACTGTCAGCCGGTTCTTTCGAACGCATAATGCTAAAAAACCGAAGAGTATCAGGACACTCTCCGGCATAAATCCTTCGGATAAATATTACAAATTCAGACTACTCGTTGATAGCATCTTTTAATGCTTTACCAGCTTTGAACTTTGGTGCTTTGCAAGCTGCAATCTTCATAGTCTCGCCTGTCTGAGGATTTCTTCCTTCTCTCTCAGCTCTCATGCTTACTTCAAAAGTACCAAATCCAACAACCTGTACTTTATGCTCTTTCTTTCTTTAATTCATCTGTTACAACATCAACGAATGCTTTTAAAGCTTTCTCGGAATCTTTCTTTGATAATTCTGCCTGGTCAGCGATTGCTGCGATCAGTTCTGTTTTGTTCATGGATATATCCTCCTCTTATTTACATTTAGAATTCATAATTTCGATTCTTTTTATACAAAGTCACTGTCCATACCCCGTCATATGACATGCCTTTATGTACTGTTATACCTGTTTCATACGGAATGTCAAGGTAAATCCCCTGTTTTCCCTGTATTTTCAAGGTTTTCCGGCATTTTCAGTGCCTC
>ENA-OPZD01000268-OPZD01000268.1-human-gut-metagenome-genome-assembly--contig:-NODE-268-length-15699-cov-1.945479_pt1 | contig 15699 bp, 25 predicted proteins | sample MGYA00242479_ERZ504495 | MGnify/ENA primary metagenome ERZ504495 (study PRJEB26092, sample SAMD00036286) | human gut metagenome | host: Homo sapiens | study: EMG produced TPA metagenomics assembly of... | reverse complement strand
ATCTCCATGCAGCGATTCCGTTGACGCACAGCTTGCAAAAATGGAAAGAAAAGTAGCTGCAGGTGCAGAATACTTCCAGACACAGGCAGTATTTGAGCCGGAGAAATTCATCAAATTCATGGAAAAAAGCAAAACAGTTCGGAAAACCTGTACAGGTTGGTATCATTATTCCTAAGTCCGCTGGAATGGCTAAATTCATGAACAATAATGTTGCCGGTATTCATGTTCCGGACGAAATGCTCGAGGAACTGAAAGCAGACAAAGAAAAGACAAAAGCAGGTATCACAGGTGTTGAAATCGCTGCACGTATTATCAAAGAGTGCAAGCCATACTGTCAGGGTGTACATATCATGGCACTTGGCTGGGAATCCAAGATCCCGGATCTGCTGAAACTGGCTGAGATTTAAGAAATTAAATATTACTCTATCTGAGTAATTCAGAGAGCTGTCTGAATTACGGATGCAGAAATCTGCATTCGGGGGCGGACAGCTCTTTTTTATAGGAAAGGGGCTGTCGGGAAATAGACAGCCCCTTTCCTATCATCGAGTCTGACTCAAATGCTACGATACATTTTTATCCACAGTTTTGTAAAAATTCAATTGCTTCATATACATTAGAAAATGTGACGCTCTTTGTATTTAACCATTGGTTTCTGACATCTGTATCATCTATTCCCGGCAGTCCATCTGGCAATAATGCTTTTACAGTTTTCTTTGAATTTTCTACTGCTTTTTGATAATTGACTGCAATCTTCTCTGTTGCCGCAGAATTTCCTTTTACGTAAGTTGGGATTAATTTTTTAACTTCATTAATAACCTTTTCCTTTTCAGGAACGGTAATGAGTTTCGGAGTATAGTATTTGTAATGCAACATAAACCAATACTCAATACATCCACTAGTCATTAGTAATCTTACCCGTATTCCTTGTTTTTTCTCAATTTACGAAGTTTCTTTATAATCGTAAACCTATCATTCCATTTTGGAATATCCTTTTCTTCTACATCATAAAAAACCATATTTCATCTGTTACATCTATGCTGTTTTTATATTTGGGTGATTTTGAAAACTTTGCTTCTGCTTCCTCAAACAGTCCTGTATCTGGTGGCCTTTTTAAAACAGCAACGTCCGAGAAAGTCTTTTTTAAATAATCAGTGTATGCCTGTTCACTTTCACCTTCGCAAAATACATAGATTAGTGGTTTGGCAGATTTTACTTTACGAGGCATTATTCCACCTCCTCAATCTCAATATCAGGAGTTGCACCATATTTACCAAGCAAATATCCCTTCCTGATATTTTCTGTAGTTCTGGTACCTAATCCACTAATACTATAAAGCTCTGATATCCCATCTTCATTGCTTTTGTCTGCAAAGTACAACTGATCCTTACGCAGGATTTCCATATTCATAAGTTCCGTGTTATGAGTCGTAAAGATAAGCTGCGCTCCTTTTGGGTTAGACTGCTTACTCTGGAATTTTGCCACAACAAAATCTACTAACATTGGATGAAGTTCTTTTTCAATTTCATCAACGATAAGAACTCCGCCTTTTTTCAGTGCTGACTCGATTGCAGGTGCAATAGACATGAGTTTTCTGGTTCCGTCTGATTCATCCGATAATTCTAACGGGTATAAAACCGCTTCTCCATTAGCATTGATACCCTGATGTTTCGATATTGCTTTAACCTCATTCATTTTTAATCTTGTTTCTGAGTTGCTCGACGTATCTGCCAGAATATGCATAAACTGAATCAAGGCTGCTTTTATACCGTCTGGTATATTCTCGGGAAAACTTAGATTGTCCTTAATTTCCTTACTGTCAATTTCAAATTGCATACTTTCAATACCGAGATCCGCAGCTTTGGCATAATCCGAAATCGCCTGCAGCATATTGGCATCATTAGAATAATCCAACAGCTGTTTAGGAATATCTGAATAATCCCTTGAAAAATAAAGCAATTCCCGAAACCACTTCATTGCAGTTGCGCAAATAGCGTCATTCATTGTACAAGCCAACGAAAAGAACAACTGATTCGATGCAACGGTTTCGCTGATTAACTTTCTCTTTGCCTTTTCTTCTGTAAAAATAAATGATTGATTTTCTCTTTTAAAAACTAACGCTTTTTGTCCCTTGGGTGCGTGGTATAAATATTCTTTATATATCTTTTTCTTCGTTGCAGCAAAGGAATACCAGTATTTAATTCCGTCTAGAGTATAGATAAATTCAAATTCTGTTGGTTCATCTTCAGAATAATCATTTAAAGCAAATGGTATTACTGGTATTTTTGCGTTTTCGTGCTGTGTTCTTTGTGCATTTTTAATGAATTGCACAGCCAGCCAAAACGCCCGAATTACATTACTTTTACCTCCACCATTTTTCCATATATAGCAACGCTCGGTAATAAGTTCAACGAACCATATGAAATCAAGCTCTTTTTGAAGGGGCCAAGCCCCGTTGCTTCCATAGATAGCGTCGCCTCATCACGAAATGATCTATAATTCTTGAACCTGAATTCTATCAGCATAATTATCCCTCCAAATTCATTTTCTATTAGTATATACTTATTTCATAATATATTCAAATAATATTATCGAATAATGTGATATTTTTGCTTTGATTTCGAACATAAATCGACAATCATCCGGATGATTCGATGTGATTTTCGAAAATTTATAAAACACCCGCTGTGGACAGATATGCATAATATCTTCCGCAACGGGTATTTTATTTATACAGAGATATTTTAGAAATCATGTCCATGGCAGGAACGATAGGACGATAACTGTCTGATATTTTACTTGCGTGAAAGAGCAGAGTATAATATAATAAAAGAACAAATAGTTCTAAAATGACAGAGAAAAAATCCATCCGTGCGGCTAAAAACCGCCGGATGGACCATTCACGTACAGAGATTTCGCAGATTGTTTTAATCTGCGAAATGGGCACCGGAAACGTGCATGAGATCAAAGATTAAGAAATGATCCGACCACTGATCTGACCATTTATAGATGAGATAGAAGAAAGCGAATCCAGAATGTTCCGCTTGGTATCCATAGATGGATGGACATATTTATTCAAAGTGATATTTACATTAGAATGGCCAAGCATTTCGCTGACACTCTTGACATCAGCCCCATTGCTGATACAGTTTGTTCGCAAATGTATGGCGCAGTGCGTGAAAGTGAGACTTCTTTATATATGCTTTATCCAGATAAGAATAAAACTTGTACTGATAAGTACGGGGTTCCATCGGGGAAAATTTATTCAACACATAAACCCCAATCATCCTTACAAGAGAGAAGAAGTGGAAAGAGAAATTCCGGAATCGGGATCTCGCGGACAGAGGCAGAGCGTTTTTGGGCGGCCCTCATACAGAATCGTTTTCCGATTCTCCTGCCCGACCTGAATCCTCTGGACAGTCCTGTTAATATGAATTGTTTTTCTCTGGAAGTCGATATCTTCCCATTTTAAGGCACAGACTTCCCCGAGTCTCAGTCCCATATACAGGCATATCAGAATGCCAAGCTTACAGGAATCAAGATCCGAGAGCAGATAGCGGCATAGCTTCTGCTGGTCTGTAGCATTTATTGTCTGCACGGGTTTGGGAACTGTCCGCAGCTTTTCTGTTTTTAAATGAATTTTCGGAGTGCTGCAGTATCGGTTTCCATAAGATAAAATCTGATTCAGTACACAGTAGATACTTTTATATAGACTGGCGGATATCTCCTTTGGCAGGGCTTTCTCTATGATTTCCAGGCTGATCTCGTCTGCTGTCAGACTGCCAAAAGTATCCCGGATATGCATGTCATAGATGTTGGCATATTTTCTGTAGGTGGAATACTTGCGATTATCCTTAATATAGATAAGCCACAACTGACCGATTTCATCAAGACTCATATCAGCACTGCCATTTAGGGGAGCTGTCTGCTCTTTTTGGGAGAGCAGAGTAATCTCAGATTCTTTCTTGCTGTTAAAAAGTTTCTGTTTTACTTCATTATAAGAAGAGGCATATACGGAACGATATTTTTGCTTCCATTTATATAGATCAGATATCGGCCTTCCCATCTGCCGTCACTTCTTTTTCGTATGTTTTCTCCTCGTCTTGCCAAAATATAAAACTCCTTTCTATGGCTCCTGACCACGATTCTGACCCGTAATGGAGATACTTTCCAGCAGTCAGATTGATTTTTTTACAAAAAGCACTAAATAAATTGGTCAGTTTATGTTATAATGTACTAAATAAATCGCCATTTATTGACAAAATGACTTATTCAGCATATTATATTAGCAGTGATTTGATAAGAAATTTAATAAAATTGGGGAGGTTGGCGCGTATGTGCCCATTTCGCAGATTAAAACAATCTGCGAAATCAAAACTTCCTCCTGCTTCGTACCTCTGGGAGGGATACAGGAAATGAGCATACATCTTTTCAAACACAATCAGCAGGCATACAGGGCAGTTACAGCCATGCTGGAAAAGGAAAAAATGGCAGCAGTCATTCATCCCACAGGCACAGGGAAATCCCTGATCGCATTCAAGCTGGCAGAAGAAAATCCATCAAAACATTTTCTGTGGCTGTCACCAAGTGAATACATCTATCAGACTCAGCTGGAAAAACTGAATATGAAATTTCCAAACATTCAGTTTATGTCCTACAGCCGTCTGATGAAGAACGAAGACAGCATCGAAACCCTGCATCCAGACTATATCATTCTGGACGAATTTCACCGCTGTGGCGCGCAGGAATGGGGAAAGAGTGTAAGAAAACTTCTAGATACATATCCAAATGCAAAGCGTCTCGGTCTGTCTGCGACAAATATACGGTATCTGGACAATCAGAGGAACATGGCAGAAGAGATTTTTGACGGAAAAATTGCCTCTGAAATGACTCTTGGAGAAGCAATTGTCCGTGAGATTTGCCGGAACCCAAATACGTGATAGCCATGTATTCCTATCAAAAAAGAACTGGAACAGTTAAAAAAACGTATCCGGACTTTATCGAATCAGGGACTGATCACAGAAAACCAGAAGCTGCTTGAACAGCTGCGTCGTGCGCTGGAACACGCAGATGGTCTGGAACTAGTGTTTAAGAAACACATGACAAAGAAAAATGGCAAATACATTGTCTTCTGCTCTTGACAAAGAACATATGGACGAGATGAAAGAACAGGGTCAGCACATGGTTTCGACAGGTCGACCCCAGCCCACATGTATACACTGCATTTTACAGTGATGCTGCCACAGGCAGAGAGTTTACAGCATTCAAAAAAGATGACAGTAAACACCTGAAACTGCTTTTCTGTATTGACATGTTAAATGAGGGAATTCATGTGGATGATGTAGACGGCGTGATCCTGTTACGTCCGACAGTCTCTCCGATCATTTATCTGCAGCAGATTGGCCGTGCGCTTTCGGCAGGATCGGAAAAAACACCGGTTATCTTGACCTGGTCAACAATTTCGACAGTCTCTATTGCATTGACTGTCTGAAAAAAGAACTGGAAGAAGCAATGGTGCTGTTTCCGACTACATATGGAAAAGGTTCGCATTTCAGTGATCACTTCCAGATCATAGATGAAACAAAAAGAACTGCAGAATGCTTTTTCAGAAACTGCAGACAAATTTAAGCTCTGCATGGAAAACCTATTACCTTGCAGCCAGACAATGGTACCAGGAAAATGGCAATCTCAGGATTCCCAAAAGCTATGTCACTTCAACGGGACTTACCCTTGGGAGCTGGATACAGACCCAGCGCAGAGTTTATTCCGGCACAGTAACCGGAAACCTGACAGAAGAGAAAGTAAGAAAACTGAATGAGATCGGTATGATCTGGGACACCAAAGACCAGAACTGGAAGAAAGCCTTGGCAGAATTACAGACGTATTACAGCGAACATGGAAATCTGGATATTAAAGCAAGGTATGAAACATCTGACGGTTTCAAACTGGGCAGATGGATCAGCAACCTGCGGGCAAAAGTAAAAACAAAAGGTCTGGATCAGACACTTACAGAAGAACAGCAGAAACAGCTTGCCGCACTGGGCATGATCTGGGACAGAAACACAGAGAAGTGGGAGGAATATTTCAAGGCAGCCGAGGAGTATTACCAAATTCATGGAAACCTTGAAGTAATGACGAAATATATCACAGAGGATGGAATCCCTCTTGGAAGATGGCTTTCTGATATCAGCCGTCAGACGTCCGGTGAAAATCCACAACGGACTCCATTGTCAGAGGAGCAGATGGAACGTCTCAAAAAGATAGGATTCAAAAACAGAGAAAAAACAGCCAGACAGTGGAATGAGAAATATGCACTGGCAAGAAGCTATTACGAAGCACACGGAAACCTGAACATTCCGCTGTCATACTCCGTAAATGGTGTAAAGCTGGGCAGATGGATATCAAATATACGGTCCAAACGGAAACATCCCGGATCCAGCGGAATGGTTCTGGGGGAAGAACGGATCAGACAACTGGACAGTATAGGAATGGATTGGAAATAGGAAGAGAAAAGAAAAATATTTATCAGGGAGTTACAGGGAGTATGTATAGAAAAAAGGAAGAGGATGGACAAAACATGCCGACTTTATGCTGATTGATGTCCTGTGCATGCAGCTGGCATTTATCGTTTCGTATATCGTTCGCTTCGGGATAAGTAATCCGTACACAGACAGCGATTACCGTATCCTTGCGATCGCATTTCTATTTATTGATTTCTTTGTGGAAATCGTATCAGATTCTTTTAAAAATGTATTGAAAAGAGGCTATTTCGATGAACTGACGGCTACATGTAAACATGTGATACTGGTAGAACTGGTAGCAGCCTTTTACCTGTTTACAACACAGATGGGAAGTATCTATTCAAGATTTTCCTATTATATCATGGTTCCGTTCTATATTGCGATATCCTACGCTGCCAGACTGACCTGGAAGAAAATCCTTCAGAAAAAAGAATTTAATACAGAGAAAAAATCCCTGTTGATCCTTGCACCTGAAAGGATTCTGCGGGAAACACTTCAGACGGTATCACAGAACCGTCTGGAATATTCCAGAATCGTAGCAGTATCTCTGGACACAGATCTTACGGGAACCGAAATTTACGGAATTCCCATTGTAACAGATCAAAAAGATGTGGTGGAATTTGCCTGCGGTGAATGGATAGACGAAGTATTTATCCCTCCCTGTGATGAAAACGAATATCCGGATCAACTTGTTGATGCTTTCATGGAGATGGGAATCACTGTACATACAGGAATCACGAAATCCGGAGCTCTGCCGTCAGGCCGCCAGCAGGTAGAAAAAATAGGTACTTATATAGTGATCACCACAAGCATGAACTATGCAGATTCCTCGAAACTGACTGTCAAACGAATGATGGACATTGCCGGAGGACTTGTAGGATGCCTGATCACCCTGCTGATCATGATCACAGTTGGTCCGGTTATCTACATAAACTCCCCAGGTCCAATCTTCTTCTCCCAGAAGAGAATCGGCCGAAACGGAAGAAAATTCAAGATGTACAAATTCCGAAGCATGTACATGGACGCCGAAGCCCGAAAAAAAGAACTCATGTCCCAGAATAAGATCAGCGACGGCATGATGTTCAAACTGGACTTCGATCCCCGGATCATCGGCAACAAAGTTCTGCCGGACGGAAGAAAAAAGACCGGGATCGGACAATTCATCAGAAAAAACAAGCCTGGATGAATTTCCGCAGTTCTTCAAACGTCTTGATGGGCGACATGAGCCTCGTAGGCACCAGACCACCGACACTTGATGAATGGGAACAGTATAAACCACATCACAGAGCAAGGATGGCCTTCCGACCGGGATTGACTGGAATGTGGCAGGTAAGTGGAAGAAGCAACATTACGGACTTTGAGGAAGTGGTGAAACTGGATACGGAGTATATCAATGAGTGGAGTTTGAGACTGGATTTGAAGATACTTTGGAAAACGGTTGTGGGTGTGTTTAGGAATGATGGAGCGATGTGAGGAGAGAATATTGGTTGGAGAGCATTATGAAAGATAAATATGCAGTGTCCATGTTCGGACAAAAACAACTGTCCCGTGAGGGCGGGATAGAGATTGTTGTAAAAGAACTGTGCACCAGAATGGCACGAGATAGATACCGTTGCGATGATTATTGAAGCGATTAAAGACGATAATAACGAAGAAGCGCCGATAGCAGCGGAGAGACAGGTCTATGTAAAATTACACGTTTTTTTGTTCTAGTGCGTTGGCTGCGACTGTGGATAACTGAGTAAAACAGTGTGGCGTTTATTGCAGCGGATAGATAGGTCTGGACGAAATAAAAAGTTGTAGCTGTGGTTATACACAGTGTGGATTTTATAGTAACGAAACAGGTAGAAACAATAGAGGAGAGTAAGGGTTATGTACGATTATCTGGTGGTTGGCTCTGGTCTATACGGAGCCACGTTTGCGCAACAGGCTAAAGCACACGGTAAATCAGTCCTTGTTATCGACAAGAGGCCGAACATTGCTGGCAATATCTATACAGAAAAGGTTGAAGGCATCAATTTCCATAAGTATGGCGCGCATATTTTTTACACCAATAATAAGGAAGTCTGGGATTACCTGCAGCAGTTCACTGTTTTCAACCGTTTCACAAACTCTCCAGTAGCAAACTATAAGGGCGAACTATACTCCATGCCTTTTAATATGTATACGTTCAATAAAATGTGGGGCGTTGTGACACCAGAAGAGGCTCAGACCAAGATTGACGAGCAGCGCAAGGAAATCATAGGCGAGCCGAAGAATCTGGAAGAGCAAGCGATTAGTCTTGTCGGTAGAGACATTTACGAAAAGCTGGTCAAGGGCTACACGAAGAAACAATGGGGGCGTGACTGCAAGGATCTGCCTGCGTTCATTATTAAACGTCTGCCTGTGCGCCTGACATTTGATAACAACTACTTCAACGCTCTTTACCAAGATCCCGAATGGTGGATATACACAGATGGTGGAGCACATGCTTGAGGGTATCGAAGTTCGGCTTGGTGTGGACTACCTGGAAAATAAAGATGAGCTGGACAAGCTGGCGGAAAGAGTTGTTTATACCGGACCGATTGATGCTTATTTCAATTATTCCCTCGGTTATCTGGAGTACCGTTCCGTTCGTTTTGAAAACGAAATCCTTGATAAGCCGAACTTTCAGGGTAACGCAGCTGTGAACTACACAGATCGTGAGACGCCGTGGACACGAATCATTGAGCACAAGTGGTTTGAATTCGGCAAGGATGAGAATGGAAATGACCTGCCGAAGACTATTATATCTCGTGAGTACAGTTCCGAGTGGAAGCCGGGTGACGAGCCGTATTATCCGGTCAATGATGCAAAGAACGGGGCGCTCTATACTCAGTATAAGAAGCTGGCTGACCAGGAGACTGATGTAATCTTCGGCGGTCGGCTTGGTGAGTACAAATATTACGACATGGACGCTGTTGTAGCGTCGGCGTTGGCGATGAGTAAGAGAGAACTGAGATTGTAATACTCAAAAAAGCGGTGAGGAAGACTTGATGAAAAACAGAATTAGAGTGTTACATGTCGCCCAGGCTGCTGGTGGCGTGGACAGATACATAAGGATGCTTTTCAAGTACATGGATCATGACAAATTTGAAAACATTCTTGTCTGCTCACATGACTTCAAAAGAGTAGACTATAACGGCCTTGCGGATGCCTTTGAGCATGTTGATATGCAAAGGCCAATTGGAAAAGCTGATATTGATGCGATGAAAGCTGTGAGACGCCTTATTCGGAAATATCAACCTGATATTGTCTATGCGCATTCCAGTAAAGCTGGAGCAATAGCGAGAGTAGCAAATATCGGATTGAAGAAAACGGCGATAAGATTAAGTGCATTTATAATCCACACGGATGGGCATTCAATATGCGGTGTGGAAAGAAAAACAAATGATTTACACTGCCATTGAAAAAATGGCCGCTCCGTTCTGCGACAAAATTATTTGTATTTCAGAGGCCGAGAAACAGTCGGCACTGGATAAAAAAGATTTGCAAGCAAGACAAGCTGCAAGTAATTGTCAATGGTATTGATATTGAGGAGTACGAACAGAGAAAGATTGCTGGGCTAAGCACGGTAAGCCGTAAAAGCTGTGGTATTCCTGAATCTGCATTTGTCGTTGGTATGGTAGGACGTATCAGTGAGCAGAAAGCTCCGGATGTGTTTATTAAGGCGGCGAAGCAGATAAAACAGAAAATTCCAGAAGCCTGTTTTATGATTGTGGCGATGGCCCTGACCGTGAAATGATAGAGGAATACGCTAGAGAGAATAACATTGCTCTTTTTTATTTCCGGCTGGGTAGAGAACGCCTCCGATTACATTAGCTTATTTGATGTGGCTCTGCTTCTCTCCAGATGGGAGGGCTTCGGGCTGGCAATTCCCGAGTATATGTTGGCGGGTAAACCGGTTGTGGTAAGCAGAGTGGATGCAATCCCAGAGATAGTTAAAGATACTGAGAATGGATTGCTTGTGAAACCGGATGATATAGACGGCACAAGTAATGCTGTTTTGGAATTATATAAGGAGGGAGCTTTGCAAATGAAACTGAGAAACAAAGGCATGATTACTGTACATGAGAAGTTCGACGTTAAGAGAACAGCTAAAGAAAGTGAAATGTTACTTAACTCCGTTATAAACGGGGGGGTACAATATGAGCTGATTGCTGTAATTTTACCGGAAGTCTTGTGCGTTTCTTGTAGGGTGAGGCAGACTTGCTATGCTGCCGCTGAAATGGCGGTGGCGTAATGAAAAGAACTGGCAACAAAAAGAAACTCTTGATGGTTTGTGAGGCGTTTTGGCGGTGGAGTTTTTACGTATGTCTCGCAGTTGTGTAATGATATGGTAGATGATTTTGACGTTTACCTTGCATATTCTCTCCGCCCACAAACACCAAAGAATTATAAAGATTTCTTGGACAAGCGCGTTCATCTCATTCAGATTAAGAGCTTTGGAGAAAAGAGCCTAACTAATATTCCCAATGACATCAAAATCATAAAGGAACTGCGGAAGATAGAAAAAGATGTAAAGCCTGATATCATCCATCTTCATTCTTCAATCGCTGGTGGCATGGGGCGGTTGGCTTACAAAGGAAAAAATAACACGGTGGTTTATACACCACACGGTTATGCTCACATCCTAATGGGTCCCAGCAAGAAGAGTACCATGTATAAATGGATGGAAAAGATTCTTGGAAAGACTAACTCTATGACGCTGACCTGCTGTGAGAGTGAAGATGAAGTGGCAAAAAACTCTGCAAAAGGACTGCTTATATAGAAACTGGAGTGAATTTGGCGGATTTATCGGCCTCACTTGACGGTATCGAACCTGTGCATAACGACAAGTTTACGGTTTTCACGCTTGGACGCGCTTGCGTCCAGAAACAGCCGCAACTTTTCAACCGAATTGCGGAGTTGGTACCCGAGGCTCGGTTTATATGGATCGGGGATGGCGAACTGGAGAAAGAGCTGACTGCTCCAAACATAGAAGTTACGGGTTGGAAACCACGCAAGGAGGCTCTGGCTATGGCGAAAAGGAGCCGATGCATTTATTCTTTGCAGCTTGGGCGAAGCTATCGCAATGAGCCTTATCGAAAATATGTATATCAAGAAGCTGATTTTGGTAAGCAACACAATAGGCAATAAGAGTGTCATTGAAGATAGCGTTAATGGATATGTCTGTGAAACTCCGGAGGAGTACGCTGCAAAGATAAATGCAGCGATGAAGGCATTCCCGAAGGAGCTGCCAGAGAGAGCATATCAAGATGTTTTGGAAATTTACAACACAGAGGCGATGAAGAAAAAGTATATTGAGTTTTATAACAGAATAATTCAGGAAGACAATGCAGTTAAAAGGTAATGTATTCCTGAAAATAAAGAGGAGAAGCATGAATAACATGATTACACCAAAGGAAATAGAACAAAAACGATGAGCCCTGAGAAGCGGAAATCTGCAAAAATGATTATTTTGCATTCTATATTGGCAGGCCACTCACTTATGTACTCACCATCCCATTTTTGTATACTAATATTTCACCTAATGCGGTGTCATATATTTCGTTTGTGCCTACAATTGTTGGGTTTGTATTGCTGGCAATGGGAAAAAATGAACTTGCATTATTTGGGGGATGGTTCGCTTTTTTCCTGTGGAGCATGTTGGACGGAATTGATGGAAATATAGCGAGATATAAAAAACAATTCAGCAAGATGGGGGATACGCTTGATGCTGCAGCAGGTTATTTTGCGATGGCACTCATCTTTTTTGGCGCAGGAATAGCGGCAACAAATGATGCTGCTTGTTTGTTAAATAATTGGTTTGGTTCTTACCCGAATGTATATACAATTTTTGGTGGCTTGTCTGGCATGTGTACCATTATGCCAAGGTTGATAATGCATAAGGCAATGACGTCTATTGGAAGCAAAGATGCAGGAGGAATGAAAGACCGTACGCATTACGGCGTGGTTAAAATTTTGGCATTGAATATTACATCTGTTCCAGGAATGGTTCAGATTTTGCTATTGGTGTGTATTTTTACGCACATGTTAGACTTGTATACTGTGGCATATTTTTTTATCAATTTGGCTGTGATGGTAATTTCTATGCGTTCGATTTTCAAAGGCTAAACTAAAGGAGAAAATGTGTTATGAATATAGCTTTACTTACAGCTGCAGGCTCCGGAACACGTATGCATCAGGACATCCCGAAACAGTTTATTCATGTGGATAACAAGCCCGTGATTGTATATACAATGGAGGCGTTTCAGAATCATCCAAGCATTGATGCGATAATTGTTGTTACTCTGGAATCTTGGAGTGCTGTCCTTTGGGCATATGCAAAACAATTTAACATTACAAAGCTTCGTTGGGTCGTTCCAGGAGGAGAAACGGGTCAGGAGTCTATAAAAAATGGATTGGAAACAATCAAAAAAGAATTGCCGAACGAAGATGTTGTTGTAATGGTGCATGACGGAAACAGACCGCTTGTTACAAGCGAGGTGATTTCTGATAGCCTGGCTACCTATGCAAGGTATGGCAGTGCTGTTGCTGTAATTCCTTGTACAGAAGTTGTTTTGAGAGCGAAGACGGAAAATCTTCTTGTGTTTCTACCGAAAGGGAAAAACTGTGGCGGACGCAAACGCCCCATACTTACAAATTGGACGAATTGTTGGCAGCTCATAAAGAAGCCGCTGAAAGAGGAATCAAAAGTACCGCAGCTAGTTGCATGCTGATGAAAGAACTTGGAAAAACTACGTATTTTTCAAAAGGATCTGAAGAAAATTTGAAAATAACAACAACAGATGACTTGAAGATTTTCAAGGCGTTGCTGCATACTAGACAGGATGACTGGATTAAGTGAAAGCTTTTAGGAGGATGAATCAATGCTACATTATACGGAAGAATATTTATGTGATTTATGTGAAGCTAGTACCAGTCATTTGGATTTAGAAAAACTTGCAAGCAAAAAAGTGCTTGTAACTGGAGCAAGCGGGCTGATTTGCTCGGCTTTAGTTGATCAACTGCTTATATGGAACAAGATGCATAAGCTTGATATGGTCATATACGCTGCTGGGCGCAGCAAAGAAAAAATGATGCGCCGTTTTTCGTACTGGGGAGGACAAGATTGCTTCCGCTTTTGCCAGTATGATGCAACACTTCCGTTTCATGCTGAGTCTGGGTTTGATTATATAATTCATGGGGCTAGTAATGCTTCCCCAGCCGTATATGCGGCAGAACCCGTGGAAACTATGTTGTCAAATTTTATTGGAACACAAAATTTGTTGAATGAGATACGTCAAAAGAAAGCAGGACGCTTTCTTTACATTTCATCAAGTGAAATTTACGGGGAAAAAGATGGCACACTGCCATATTCGGAAAACAGCTATGGCTTCGTAGATATTCTTAATCCACGTGCTTGCTATCCATCTTCAAAAAGAGCGGCGGAAACACTTTGCGCTGCATATAAAAAGGAATATGGAGTTGACGTTGTAATTATACGTCCAGGCCACGTATATGGCCCGACTATGACGGACACTGACAACCGTGCATCCTCCCAATTTCCGCGAGATGTAAAAGCTGGTAAAAACATTATAATGAAAAGCGCGGGAACACAACTTCGCTCCTATTGCTATGTCTTGGATTGTGCAACAGCAATATTAACAGTTCTCTTAAATGGAGAAAGTGGCGAAGCGTATAATGTTTCAAATAAAAATTCTGTTGTTACTATTCGGGAAATGGCTGAGGCGTTTGCTGAAGTAGGAGGAAAAAAGTTGATTTTTGAAGAGGCAACAAAAGCTGAAAGCGCAAGCTTCAATTTGATGCAAAACTCAAGCCTGACAAGCGAAAAGATAGAAGCTCTCGGTTGGTCAGCACAGTTTGATATGTTAAGCGGAGCTAGGCGTACGCTGAATTCTATGTTTTAAGCAGAAGCATAAAAAATTTACAGCGGAGAACGATTTTGCTATGATAAATGATTTGCAGGTAAATTGAGAATAACAAACGAAAATCTGGTGGTGTGGTATGCAGTCTTTAATTTTGATGACAGGCTTCAATGGCGAAAAGTATATATGTGAGCAAATAGAGAGTATCTGTAGACAAACTCTAAAAGACTGGCATTTACTTATTCGTGATGACGGTTCCAGTGATAAGACCATAGATATTATTCGATCTTTTATGGCTAAAGATAGTCGAATAGAATTGATTAAAAACGAAACTGAGCAGCATGGCGCGTATTTGAACTTTTTGGACGTTGATTGAATATGCAAAGGCTTTGCCTGCCTATGATTATTATTTCTTTTGCAGATCAGGATGACGTTTGGCTTCCTGATAAGTTGGAAAAAATGATTGCGGCGATTGAGGAAAAAAGAATTTGCCGGTTTTAGCATACGCTGATATGCAGGTTTGTGGATGGAGAAGGTAAGCTTATCTATCAGAGTCTCAAACGATATTGTTGGAAATTTCAGAAATAGGTGCTTACTCCGAGTTTTTGCTCATGGATACGTATCTGGATGCGATGCTGTGATAAACCGGAAATTGTTTGAAGTTGTACCTTGCTTCCCATTGGAAAGTAGAGCAATTAAGATAATGTCGCATGATAATTATTATACGAAGTTTGCATTGGCTTTGGGCGAGGTGGATTATCTTGATTTTCCGGTTATCCAGTATCGTAGGCACGGAGACAATGTGACCAGCGGAAATTCAATACAAGTTGAACGCTAAAAAAATATACAGGAAGGCTACTGGCGTATTTGGTGAGCTGGCAAAAACACACGGCCGCGTTTATGCGCAGACGCTTCTTACCATAGAGCAGATGAGAAAAGCTGGTGTTATTACGCCGGATATTGAGCGTATAGAGGCAGGCATAAAGGCTGGCGGTATAAAGGGCGTAAGTGTACTTAGAAAGTATCATGTACGGCGCAAACAGAAATCCAGAACGATTGGCCTTTATGTTGTGATGCTGCTAGGGACGTATAAGAAGTATATGAAAGAATTTATGGAGATATAATGGTGGTACAGCAATGAAAAATGAACCAATTGACAAGGATAACAAATCTCAAACTCAAATAGTGGCATTTCACTTGCCGCAATTTCATACTTTTCCTGAAAATGATGAGTGGTGGGGAAAAGGATTTACAGAGTGGGTAAATGTAAAAATGCCAAACCTTATATAAGG
>ENA-OPZD01000266-OPZD01000266.1-human-gut-metagenome-genome-assembly--contig:-NODE-266-length-15797-cov-2.949904_pt1 | contig 15797 bp, 17 predicted proteins | sample MGYA00242479_ERZ504495 | MGnify/ENA primary metagenome ERZ504495 (study PRJEB26092, sample SAMD00036286) | human gut metagenome | host: Homo sapiens | study: EMG produced TPA metagenomics assembly of... | reverse complement strand
CATGGAAGACCGTCCGGTGGCTCATCTCGTACAGGAAGCAAGCCAGTATGCGAGCCAGGTATATATTGTGATGGGAAGTAAAAAAGATTAACGCAAAGAGTATTATGGGGAATGATGAGTCTGAAACTTCAGAAAGGCGAAGATGTTACAATTGTAGCAGACGGTCAGGATGAAGATGCAGCCGTAAGTGGCGTGGCAACATTTTTTAGGTGCATAACAATAATACAGGGAATATCCGGATGATGTGAGATAAAGGGGCCGTTGTGATGAGAGTTACAATAGCCTCTTCATTATTAAATTAAGAATTATATGAAAGATAAGGGAGGATGCATATTTTATGAAGCGTTTTGCTTTTTATCTACAATCCACATGCGGGAAAAGAACTTTTAAAACCGAAGCTTGCAGATGTGATTGATATCTTTGTGAAAGCCGGCTATGAGGTTGTGGCATATCCGACGCAGGCGTATCGTGATGCGTATAAGAAAATTAAGAAATATGATTCCAGTGAATATGATCTGATCGTGTGCAGCGGAGGAGACGGAACGCTTGACGAGGTCGTAACCGGTATGATGAAACGCGACAGGGATAAGCGGGAGCCGATCGGATATATTCCGACCGGTACAACAAATGACTTCGCAAGCAGCCTTCATATTCCGAGAGGATTACTGGAGGCGGCAGACAATGCAGTAAATGGGGAAGTATTTGCCTGTGATGCCGGAAGATTTAATGATGATATTTTTGTCTATATTGCGGCATTCGGACTGTTTACAGATGTATCTTACCAGACAAAACAGTCTATGAAGAATGTTCTGGGACATCTGGCATATGTGCTGGAAGGAGCGAAACGTCTGTTCAATATTCCTTCATATAAGGTGAAGGTGACACATGATGATGAAGTGATCGAAGATGAATTCGTATATGGAATGGTTACAAATTCCAGATCCGTCGGAGGATTCCGTAATCTGATCGGAAAACAGGTCGGATTCGATGACGGGGTTTTTGAAGTGACATTGATCAAGACACCTAAGAATCCGATCGAATTGCAGGAAATCATCGCTGCATTGATGATCGAGCAGATGGCTTCCAAGTATATGTATACGTTTAAGAGCGGAAGGATTATGTTCGAATCTATAGAGGAGATACCATGGACGCTGGATGGGGAATTCGGCGGCGAACACGATGAAGTTGTGGTCGAGAACCTGAATAAAGAGCTTCAGATCATGGTTCCGGGAACGCATGAAGAAGATTAAAAATCCTTAAATTGTAGAAAAAACCGAGAAATTTAAAAAATTAAAAAAGTACTTGCCTTTTGCAGAATCCTTGCTATACTAGGCAAGTACCAAACGAATGGCTCCGTGGTCAAGCGGTCAAGACGCTAGCCTCTCACGCTGGAATCAGGGGTTCGATTCCCCTCGGAGTCACTTAGATCTGCAGATTCTTCTGCAGATTTTTTTTTATCAAAGTGTTCAAAACAAGGCTGTTAAAAGTCCATTATTAATTTCATAGATATAATCTATAAGCAATCTTTTATATAAAAAAAACAATTTCAATAAGCAGATAATACAGAAGACCAGGCGGGATACTTTGCGATTTTGATGTATATTACCGTTTTCATAATTGCAAGGATAAGTTCCTTGTTTTTTAGAAGTTATGATATATAATGCAAGTGAAACAAATTTGTCATAGTGAAAGTAGTAATACTTATGACATCAAGAATTGGAGGAATAACATATGTTAGTATCAGCAAAAGAAATGCTCGATAAGGCAGTAGCAGGTCACTACGCAGTAGGACAGTTTAACATCAATAACTTAGAGTGGACAAAATCTATTCTTCTTACAGCAGAAGAGTTAAAGTCACCAGTTATCTTAGGTGTATCTGAGGGTGCCGGAAAATACATGACCGGATTCAAGACTGTAGCAGCTATGGTTAAAGCTATGATGGAAGAACTTAATATCACAGTTCCGGTTGCATTACACCTTGACCACGGAACATACGAAGGATGTAAAAAATGTATCGATGCAGGATTCTCTTCAATCATGTTCGATGGATCTAAATATCCAATCGAAGAGAATGTGGCAAAGACAAAAGAACTGATTGCTATCTGCAGAGAAAAAGGAATGTCTATCGAAGCTGAAGTAGGATCTATCGGTGGAGAAGAAGACGGAGTTATCGGTAAAGGTGAATGTGCTGATCCTAATGAATGTAAGATGATCGCTGACCTTGGTGTTGATATGCTCGCAGCAGGTATCGGTAATATCCACGGAAAATATCCTGCAAACTGGGAAGGATTAAGCTTTGAGACTCTGGATGCTATCCAGAAACTGACTGGCGATATGCCATTAGTTCTTCACGGAGGTACAGGAATTCCGGAAGATATGATCAAGAAAGCAATCAGTCTTGGTGTTGCAAAGATTAACGTAAACACAGAGTGCCAGCTGTCATTTGCCGATGCTACACGTAAATATATTGAAGCAGGAAAAGATCTGGAAGGAAAAGGATACGATCCTCGTAAACTCCTGAAACCAGGTGCTGAAGCTATCCAGGCAACAGTTAAAGAGAAGATGGAATTATTTGGTTCAGTAGGAAAAGCTGAATAATTAAAAATTTTCACTTGCCTTTTTTGACTGGTTGAGTTATACTAACTGGCATAGGAAGAACAAAGGCGTTCCAACGAAAGTTGGAGTGCCTTTTTTCATACTATGGTATGCACAGAAAGTGTATAAGAAGATTATATGCATACCATAGTGTGAAACTTATACTATAAATAACAATGAGAAAGGAAACGAAGAGACATGAGTGAAGCAATTAATGTAGCCAAGATATTTGGCGAAGACGTGTTCAATGATACTGTAATGCAGGAACGTTCTTCCGAAAAAGTCTATAAGGATCTGAAGAAAACAATTGAAGAAGGTAAGGAATTAGACCTTGCTACAGCAGATGTAATTGCACATGAGATGAAAGAATGGGCAATTGAGAAAGGGGCTACACACTATTCTCATTGGTTCCAACCTCTGACAGGTGTAACCGCTGAAAAACATGATTCATTTATTTCAGCACCTCTTCCGAATGGAAAAGTACTGATGAGTTTTTCGGGAAAAGAACTGATCAAAGGAGAACCGGATGCATCATCATTCCCATCAGGCGGACTTCGTGCAACGTTTGAAGCAAGAGGATATACAGCATGGGATTGTACATCACCGGCATTTGTAAGACATGATGCAGCAGGAGCAACACTTTGCATCCCTACAGCATTCTGTTCATACAAAGGAGAGGCACTTGACCAGAAGACTCCACTTCTTCGTTCTATGCAGGCAATCAGTGAGCAGTCACTGAGACTGTTAAGATTGTTCGGAAATACAACATCTAAGAAAGTAACACCTTCCGTAGGACCGGAGCAGGAATATTTCCTTGTAGATGCTGAAAAATTCTTACAGAGAAAAGACCTGATCTATACAGGACGTACACTGTTCGGAGCAATGCCTCCAAAAGGTCAGGAATTAGACGATCATTATTTCGGAACCATCCGTCAGAGAATCGCAGGATTCATGAAAGATGTCAATGAAGAACTCTGGAAAGTCGGTGTTACATCTAAGACACAGCATAACGAAGTTGCACCTGCACAGCATGAACTTGCACCGATCTATGCAGAGTGTAATGTAGCGCTGGATCACAACCATATTATCATGCAGACACTGAAGAGAGTTGCATGCCAGCATGGTATGAAGTGTTTACTCCATGAGAAACCGTTCGCAGGAGTTAATGGTTCCGGTAAACATGATAACTGGTCTCTTACAACAGACGACGGAAAGAACCTGTTAGAGCCAGGCAAAACACCACATGAAAATATTCAGTTCTTACTGGTACTTACCTGTATCCTGAAAGCAGTTGACAGACACGCAGATCTTCTTCGTGAATCTGCAGCAGATCCTGGTAATGATCACAGACTCGGAGCTAACGAGGCACCACCGGCAATCATCTCTGTATTCCTCGGAGAACAGTTAGAAGATGTACTGGAACAGCTGATCAGCACAGGCGAAGCTACACATAGTCTGAAAGGCGGAAAGCTTCAGACAGGAGTTGATACACTTCCGGATCTTGCAAAAGATGCAACAGACCGTAATAGAACATCACCATTTGCATTCACAGGCAACAAATTTGAATTCCGTATGGTAGGTTCCCGTGATTCTATTTCAGGACCAAACGTAGTACTGAATACAATCGTTGCAGAGGCATTCTCTGAGGCTTGTGATGTTCTGGAAAAAGCAGACAACTTTGATGAAGCAGTACATGATCTGATCAAGCAGTATGCAACAGAGCATCAGAGAGTTGTATTTAACGGCAACGGATATTCAGATGCATGGGTAGAGGAAGCAGAAAAACGAGGACTTCCGAATATCAGATCCATGGTAGAAGCGATTCCTGCCCTGACTACAGAGAAAGCTGTAAGTATGTTTGAAAAATTCAAAGTATTTACAAAGGCAGAACTGGAATCACGTGCAGAGATCAAATTCGAAAGCTATGCCAAAGCAATCAATATCGAAGCACGTACGATGATCGATATGGCAAGCAAACAGATTATTCCTGCAATTATTAAATATACCAAAGATCTTGCAGACACAGTGGTTGCAGTGAAGGAAGCAGGTGCAGATGCATCTGTTCAGGCTGAACTTCTGACAGAAGTTTCCGGACTGTTAGCAGAGACTAAAAAAGCGCTGGAAGCATTGAAAGTTGTCGCAGATCAGGCAGCAGCTATGGAAGAGGGAGAAGATCAGGCAAGATTCTACCACTTCGATGTTGTACCTGCAATGGAAGCACTCCGTACTCCGGTTGACACACTGGAGATGATCGTTGACAAAGAAGCATGGCCAATGCCTTCTTATGGAGATCTTATCTTTGAAGTATAATCAGAGATGGAAGATTATCTGTTAGACGAAGAAAATATTTTAGAAATACATTAGAAAAATTTAAGAACCCTGGACTTGGAATGGACACATGATTGTGATATTCTAAGTTCAGGGTTTTTGAATACCAAAGTATGTTAAAATCCTGCAAGGAGGGCAATTATGACGAAAAGAGAATTTTTAGATAAATTAAAAAAAGCACTTGTCAATGACCTTTCGGGAAGTGTAATACAGGAGAATGTGAATTATTACAACGATTATATTACGGAAGAAGTGCGAAAAGGACGCAGAGAGTCTGATGTGATCGAAGAACTGGGGGATCCATGGGCAATTGCGAAGAATATTATTACTTCGGAAGAAATGAAAGGAAACACACAGGAATCATATGACAGCTATGAGCCGGGAAGACGAAGAGAGAATTCTTATGAACAGGACTATGGCAGCGAATCCGGATACAGGGGCGCGCATGTCTTTGGACTTGATACCTGGTGGAAGAAACTGGTTCTGATCCTTGGAATTATAGGAATTGTTGTATTGGTTGTGGCGGTGGTCGGAGGAATTATCAGTCTGCTTGCACCGATATTCGTACCGCTTCTGATTGTGTGTCTGATTATTAAGCTGATTAATGGCAGGAGAAGGTGAATAGATAATAAGTAAAAGACCGATGGGGGAGCCATCGGTCTTTTGAGGGGAGTATAAATAATTAATAAGGGGTTGTAGAAAGTGTCCTTTCTACACCACCAGTATAATATAGTAAAAAATAAAAAATCAAGAAAAATATTAAAAAAATCTTAATATGTGCCGGGATGCATAATTGGAAAATGTCAGGACATACTAATCACGTAACAAAAAGTGATTAGGAGGAATTCAAAATGGCTAAAAATTACAATTCATCAGAAAACTGTCATAACGAGGCGGACAAGCACACATCGAACAGAAATGCATCCAGAAACACATCGAACAAGAACGCATATGGAAAGAATGCATCGGACAGAAATCTAACGGACAAGAATGCAAACAACAAAAATGCATATGACAAAGATGCGAAAGACAAGAATTCTTACAATTATGGAAATGAGAACAGCAACTACTAGTAACAAAGAGTTTCCGGGCAGGACGTACGAAAGTGCGTCCTGCTTTTTTGCCGCCATGTATGTGTAACGAACTTCCAAAAGCAGGAGACCGGGTGGAGAACCGGGAGGTTCTATATGTGAAATGGGTTGACAAAGAGAGGCGGTTATCAGTAAGATAAGTAAGTAGAAAATAATAGATGGAATGCAGTTGTACTGCATGAATAGAGCAGATAATGGAGAATTGAATGAAAAAAATGGAATTGATCGCTCCCTGTCATTTTGGGCTGGAAGCGGTATTAAAACGAGAGATACTGGATCTGGGATATGATATCTCGGAAGTAGAAGACGGAAGGGTCGGTTTCTGGGGAGACGCAGAGGCAATCTGCCGTGCGAATATATTTCTCAGAACAGCGGAGAGAGTTCTTCTGAAAGTAGGCAGTTTTAAAGCAACAAGCTATGAAGAATTATTTGAGAATACCAGAGCGTTGGACTGGGAAAATTATATCCCGGAAAATGGAAAATTCTGGGTTGCAAAAGCGGCATCTGTAAAGAGTAAATTATTCAGTCCGTCGGATATCCAGTCAGTGATGAAAAAGGCAATGGTAAGAAGAATGCAGCAAAAGTACCAGGTAGAATGGTTTTCGGAAGACGGAGCAGCATATCCGGTCCGTGTCTTCCTGAAAAAGGATGTTGTGACGGTTGGAATCGATACATCCGGTGTATCTCTGCATAAAAGAGGATATCGTGAAGTAGTCGGGAAAAGCACCGATCACAGAGACACTGGCAGCAGCACTGATCATGCTGACTCCATGGCACAAGGACAGAATTCTAGTGGATCCGTTCTGCGGAAGTGGTACATTTCCGATAGAAGCAGCAATGATCGCAGCGAATATCGCACCGGGGATGAATCGTTCCTTTACGGCAGAAGAATGGACGAACTTGATCCCGAAGAAGCTTTGGTATGAGACGGTAAATGAAGCGAATGAACTGATTAACGATGATATCGAAGTTGATATCCAGGGATACGATGTAGACGGATCTGTGATCAAGATCGCGAGACGTAATGCGAGAGAGGCGGGTGTCGATCATCTGATCCATTTCCAGGAAAGAGATGTGAAAGATTTAAGTCATCCAAAGAAATATGGATTCATCATTACGAATCCGCCGTATGGAGAAAGGCTGGAAGATAAGAAGGATCTGCCAGCATTATATAAGGCATTCGGAGAGAGCTTTAAGAATCTGGATTCCTGGTCTGCGTATATGATTACATCTTATGAAGATGCGGAACGCTATTTCGGACGGAAAGCCGATCGTAACCGTAAGATTTATAACGGAATGTTAAAGACATATTTTACCAGTTCTTAGGACCAAAGCCGCCGAGGCGGACGTCCGTCGGACAGATAGGAGAAGAAATAAGATGGATAAAATTATATTTGCAACGGGCAATGAACATAAGATGATAGAGATTCGTGCGATCTTAAGTGATCTGGGAGTGGAGATTCTTTCTCAGAAAGAAGCAGGAATCAAAGCAGACGTGATAGAGGATGGAATGACATTTGAAGAAAATGCGATGATCAAAGCAACAGAGATTGCAAAGATCGCACATGAGATGCCGGAGTATGCACATGCAGTCGTTCTGGCAGATGATTCCGGCCTGGAGATTGATTATCTGAATAAAGAACCGGGAATCTATTCTGCGAGATATATGGGAGAAGATACTTCGTATGATATTAAGAATCAGGCTCTTCTGGACCGCCTGGACGGTGTGCCGGATGAAAAGCGTACAGCGAGATTCGTCTGTGCGATCGCAGCAGCTATGCCGGATGGTTCCTGTGAAGTAGTCAGAGGAACGATGGAAGGAATCATTGGACATAAGATCGCTGGAGAGAATGGATTCGGCTATGATCCAATCTTCTTTCTTCCGGAATACGGATGTACCAGTGCGGAACTTTCGCCGGAAAAGAAGAACGAACTGAGCCACAGAGGGGAAGGATTGAAGAAAATCCGTAAAATCCTGGAATAGAGATAGAATTCAAAAGAAACAGACAAAAGAAGCAGACAGAAGAATAGTTGGGATAAGAGAATATGAAGATACTGATCATAAGTGATACGCATGGGGCACACAGAAATTTTTGACCGTGTGATAGAAAAAAGAACAGCCGCTGGATATGTTGATACATCTCGGCGACGTAGAAGGCGATGAGGATTATATTCCGGCAGTTGCGGACTGCCCGGTACATATGGTGCGTGGAAATAATGACTTTTTTTTTTTCCGATCTTCCGAGAGAGGAAGAGTTCATGATCGGGGGCTATCATATATTTATTACACACGGACATGGATATTATGTATCTATGGGAGAAGAACGACTGAAACAGGAGGCAAGAGGGCGTGGTGCCGACATTGCAATGTATGGGCATACACACCGGCCGTTCTATGAAAAAGAAAAAGATCTGATCACGTTGAACCCGGGAAGCCTCTGTTATCCAAGACAACAGGGGAGAAAGCCGAGTTATATGCTCATGCAGAATTGATGACAACGGAAAAATGGAGATTACACAGGAATAATCTGAATCCGGTAAAGGGAGAGTCCGGAAAATCCTTGTATTTCAAGGGTTTCCGGACTGCTTGAAGAAAAAATAAAAAAATGAAAAAAGTTGTTGACATTTAGTTGGCACTCATATATAATATGTCTTGTGTCACGGAGCGGTAACAAAAAGTGATACAAAACAACACCATCGGGGTGTGGCTCAGCTTGGCTAGAGCGCTGGTTTGGGACCAGGAGGTCGCAGGTTCGAATCCTGTCACCCCGATACGTCATGCGGGTGTAGTTCAATGGTAGAACACCAGCCTTCCAAGCTGGATACGTGGGTTCGATTCCCATCACCCGCTTTCCTGAAACAATTTGTTTTGGGTGTGGTTAGAGATATGAGTCTGTAGCTCAGCTGGATAGAGCAACGGCCTTCTAAGCCGTAGGTCGAGGGTTCGAATCCCCCCCAGGCTCGTTTGAACCACAAAATTTAATACGGTGATACTTAGTTGGACAAAAGACAGTTCGATAAGTAATATGGTGGGTATGGTGCAGTTGGTTAGCGCGCCAGATTGTGGTTCTGGATATCATGGGTTCGAGTCCCATTACCCACCCTTTTTCTTTATTATTGGCTATCGCCAAGCGGTAAGGCACAGGACTTTGACTCCTGCATTCGTTGGTTCGAATCCAACTAGCCCAGTTTATTATGGGCGTGTAGCTCAGGTGGTAGAGCACTTGACTTTTAATCAAGTTGTCCGGGGTTCGAATCCCCGCACGCTCAGTATTTAAAAAACGCAGATCTTTCAGAATAAGAAGGATTTGCGTTTTTATTAAGCGGATGTGGCGGAATTGGCAGACGCGCTAGACTTAGGATCTAGTGTCCACGACGTGCAGGTTCAAGTCCTGTCATCCGCATGAAAGATAATCCCGAGAACAGTATGATATGATGCAGTTCTTCGGGATTTTTTGCATACGAGGGTATACAGGAGAATCTGCTGCCGGTAGTTCTCTTTATATAAAAAAGAAAGGAAAAATATATGAGAAGAGTAAAAAGAGTTATTGTGCTGATTTTGATCGTGATGTTATGCATGCCGCTGCTGACGGGAGTGCAGACCGAGGCTGCAGATGGGGAAAAACATCTGGATGTATTATTTACGCATGACACACATTCGCATCTGAACAGCTATTCTACAATCGTAAATGGGAAACAAAAAGAGGTCGGAGGCTTTGCAAGGATCAAAACATTGATCGATGAAAAGAAGAAAGAAAATCCGGATACACTTATCCTGGACGGAGGAGATTTTTCCATGGGAACCCTGATCCAGACAGTGTACACAACAGAAGCGGCAGAACTTAGGATGCTTGGATATCTGGGCTGTGATGTTACGACATTTGGCAATCATGAATTTGATTACCGTTCCGGCGGACTTGCAGATATGCTGAAGATTGCAAAGAATTCAGGGGAGACAGTTCCGGAACTTGTAGTGTGTAATGTAGACTGGGATGCCATGGAAAAAGAAGGATTAAGCAAAGGGCAGAAACAGATAGAATCCGCATTTGAGACATATGGAGTAAAGGATTATGTGGTTATTCAAAAAGGCGGTGTAAAGATAGCGGTTCTTGGGGTATTCGGGAAAGATGCATTAGAATGTGCACCTACCTGTGAACTTGAGTTTAAGGATCCTGTGGAATCAGCAAAAAATACAGTAGAAGAGATTAAGAAAAAAGAAGATGTCGATATGATCGCATGCGTTTCCCACAGTGGGACATGGGAAGATGAGAAAGTATCAGAAGATGAGACTCTGGCGAAAGAAGTACCGGATATTGATCTGATCATCAGCGGGCATACACATACGCAATTAGACCAGCCAATCAGACATGGGAATACTTATATCGTATCCTGTGGGGAATACGGTAGAAATCTTGGAAGCATTTCCATGACCCAGAAGAAAGATAAGCGCTGGAAAATGAATACTTATAAATTGATTCCGGTAACAAAGAATGTAAAATCTGATCAGGCAGCCCAAAAGCAGATTGATAAATTTATGGATACTGTTGATACCAATTATCTGGTAAATTTCGGTTATACAAAAGATCAGGTACTTGCAGAAAATGATATTAAGTTCAACAGCCTTGAGGAAATGGAAACAAAGCATGAAGAACTGAATCTGGGAGACATTATATCTGACGCCTATGTGTATGCGGTGGAAAATTCCGAAGGATATGATAGCAGGCCGGTAGATGTGGCGGTTGTGCCAAGTGGAACGGTGCGTGACACATACACAAAAGGTGATATTACGGTAGAAAAGGTTTATAATTCTTTCTCACTGGGGATCGGTAAAGACGGTCTTGCCGGTTATCCACTGATCACTGCATATTTAACCGGAAAAGAATTAAAGCTGGTAGCAGAAGTAGATGCGTCTGTTTCTGATTATATGACGACTGCAAGATTATATTGCAGTGGAATGAACTTTACTTATAATCCGCACCGCATGATTCTGAATAAAGTAACAGACTGCTATTTGACCAAAGACGGGAAGAGAGAAGAGATACAGGATGATAAATTATACAAGGTTGTGACAGATCTGTATACAGGACAGATGTTGGGCTCTGTCACGGATGTATCATATGGATTATTAAAGATTGAACCGAAGGATAAGAATGGTAAGCTACTAAAGAATCTGGAAGATGAGGCAATTACAGACGGCAAGACAGAATTAAAGGCATGGGTGGCAATTGCAAGATATATGCAGTCGTTTGAAGACACAGACGGAGACGGAATAGCAAATGTTTCTGATTACTATAGTACGACACACGGGCGGAAAGTAGTGGAAGACAGCAGGAATATTGTAGATCTGTTAAAACATCCGAATAAATTTGCCGGAATGATCGTGGGAATCTGTGCGGGACTTCTTTTTCTGATTATAGTGATTATCTGGCTGATACGAAAGTTGATCAGAAAAATCCGTGTTAAAAAGAAAAAATAAAAGAAATGAAAAAACACCGGGCATTCTATTCTGCCTCGGTGTTTTTTAACTATTTTATAATAAATTTCCGGATTATACAGCTTACAACTCCTGCGGCACAGATTGGAAGTAATGTATTCTTTAAACTTCCGTAAACAGTCAATGCACTCTGGATTCCCTGGAGTGCGGCAGGAATCTGCGGAATGAGACTTGCAAACACAGCAGACAGATAAGAGCCGGCTGCGATAATGATAAAGGATGTAAGCCCCCGGCCGTTATCGATGGTATTTCCATCACGGCCCTGCTTCCTGCTTCCGCCGAGAACACAGAAAAAGATAATAATCTCATAAAGCAATAATACTCCGGCAACCGCAAGATAGGCGATCAGTTCCTGATCTGCAGCTGTCAGACGGGAAATAATGTTACCAAAAGGACCTACATTTGTCAGGAAATGCAGTCCCAAAAGATAAATGATCCATGCGATCAATAACAGCGTCCCATTCTTAACAGAAAAATTGATAAATTTGAATAAGATTTTTTCCTCCCGTTTTTGCGGTTTTTGCAACCGGTTTTGCGACATTTTGGAATTTTAACCCCACGTTTTTTCCGGCGGTTTTTCTCTTTTTTACGACCATTGCGGGAATCATCATAATCATCATCCATGGCATTGTCATCATCATAAAGCTCATCATCTAACTCATCAAGGAAATCCTCATCATAATAGCTGGTATCAAAGAAATTATCTTTTCCTTTTTGATTCCTGCTTTTTCTGGAAGTTTTCCTGTTTTTATCCTTTAATTTTTTTGTTAATCTGTCATAATCATTTTTTCTGATATAATCGGTATGATCAATGTCGGATAATCCGGATAATACATCACGGTAATCATCATCATCGTCATCATCGATGGAGATGTCCGGAAGATCACCTTCGTAGATCACTTCGAAATCATCGTCAAAAACATCAGAAGCAGTTGGTGTGTTCTTCTTGCTATTTAAACTCATTGTTAATCCCTCCTATTTATACCCGTCTTCTATTTTATAATGTTTGAAGAAAACTCTCAAGAGTGGTCACAGAATATTCACGAAGTTGTAAGAAAAAATTTAGATTTGTATTATATGAAATAAAGCTTAACAGATCTGAAAAAGAAGTTTGTTGAGAATAAAGTGGAATCACGTATAATAAAATTTATTAATATAATGACAAAGAAGGAGAGAGGATATTTGACAGAGTTATATTATTTCGCATTATCATTTTTTGTATATGGATTCCTGGGATGGTGCACGGAGGTCGCATATGCAGCAGCAAAACAGGGCAAGTTTGTAAACCGTGGATTTTTGAATGGACCGATCTGTCCGGTATATGGAATAGGGGTTGGTGTTGTAGTACAGTTTCTGACGCCGGTTGAGAATAACCTGGTGTTGCTGTATATCAGTTCTACCATACTTGTGACTGTGATCGAAGGGATTACCGGATTTTTGCTGGAGAAGATCTTTCATAATAAATGGTGGGATTATTCGGAACAGCCATTGAATATTGGTGGATATGTATGTGTGTTGTTTTCGCTGATCTGGGGAGTGTTCTGCGTCCTGATCGTGAAGATTATTCATCCGCTGATCTACAAAGTGCTGACGATGATTCCGCTCGTTCTGGGAATTGTAGTTATGGCGTGTCTGGCGGTCGGACTTCTTGCGGATCTGTATGTAACAGCTTCCGGTATCCTTAAGATGAACCGCAGATTGGAAGCAATGGAGAAGATTGCAGCCGAGCTGAAGGAACTGTCTGATAAGGTTGGCGAGAATATCTATGAGAATGTAATGGAAGGTATGGAATTCAGGGAGGAGAAGAAAGCTCGTATAGAGGAATTAAAAGCGAAATACGAAGAGATGGCAGAGAACCGTACAAAGTTGGTGAGCGTCTCGTGAAGGCATTCCCGAAGATGCAGGTCGGGCAGCATAAGGAGATATTTGAGGAACTGCGGGAGCGCATAAAAAGAAGTAAATAAAATCATAATTCAGAAAATAAAAAACCTTGAAGAATAAATCTTCAAGGTTCTTTCATGCGGAAAAAGGGACTTGAACCCTCACAGGATTGCTCCCACTAGAACCTGAATCTAGCGCGTCTGCCATTCCGCCATTTCCGCTTGACAAAAGTATCTTATCATAAGTCTGACGGAAAATGCAAACATTTTTGTGAAAAATTGAAATTTTTTTAATTTTTTCTTCAAATCTAATGGATTTCGATTCCGTTTACTTCCAGATGATCATCGATTGCAATTACCAGACAGCGGCGTCCATCGATATCACGCGTCTCTACCAGATCGGCTCGTTCCGGATTAACCTTAACTACCACATCCGGTGTCTCAATCTGGAAAGTCTTAGCACTGGCGATGTTGGATGCGAGCAGGGTTCCGTGTATGCCGACTGTCTCATCGAATTCATCATCGAATGATTCCAGCTTCTCTTCGGCAACTCCGCTGCGTGTCAGGAGCTTTCTGACATCAGTTTTGGATAATTCCAGCGGTTCCGGTTCTTCCTTGGACTGTTCGATCATCTCATTTAAATTATCATGGATGTTACGGACCACTTCGTAGTCACTGTCTTCGCCCAGGGTATCACTTACGATTACCTGGAAGGTTGTCTTTTGATCACCGGCAGTCAGTGGAGTAGTGCTTCCAAGGACGTGTTCTACGAAATATGGCTGTAATTCTTCTGGTTTCTTTGTGTAATAAAGGACATTATGTACGTCTGTTGCACGATCCTGGAATGCAGGGAATAAAAATCCTTTGACCGGAGCTTCTACGAACCAGTCGCGGATACGGTCTTCAATGTTATTTGTCTGTGCATTGTAAGTAAGTCCGGCTTTCGTAAGATTGACCGGACAGATGCTGCAGAGGATGTGCTCATATACGGTATCGGAGGCGTCCTCCATCTCCAGACCATCTTTGGTCTTACCGGGAACATCGTATACGGCATGGATCAGGATGATGTAGTAGTTTTCGCCGTATTCATAACTTTCCACGACCTTATCATAGAATTCCTCCAGAAGAAGGTCATCCTGAAGTTTACTGTCCTTTAATCTCATAAGAAATTCCTGTGTGCCGCCATTCAATTCCTGGTCGAGCGGGAATTCCATATTGATGAGGTTCTTTCCAATTGTTCCGGAAAGGGTGTGTTTGAAGATGTCAAAATATTTGAAAGCCTCTTCTTCAGGTAAAGATAAGAAGGCTTTTTTCATTTCCATTTTTTTCTCTTTTTCGTGATCCACATAACATCCGCAGATGCGTGTGATGGCACAGTTTTCAGGAGAAAACTGTCTGCGGATCTCCAGAACTTCTTTTTTATTCATGCTATACACTTCCTTATCATAGGCTGGGAGGATACCTTAAAGCTTCTATATCAGATATCCGGTCCTGCGTTATAAAAATGTTAGCATATCAGAGAGGAAAAAAACAATCTTTGACCATTGTAAAAAGATGAGATGGGAACGTATAATAGTAAATAGAATATACCAAAATACGTAACTATCCGACACTTGAAAAAGATGGGGAAGGGGATAGTTATAGTAAAAAAGAAAGGGAAAAAGAATATGGGAAATATATTCGACATTTTAGGACCGGTAATGGTAGGTCCATCCAGCTCGCATACAGCAGGGGCAGTCAGGATCGGTATGGTGGCAAGACAGTTATTCGGCCGTCAGCCGGAGAAGGCGGAGGTTATCTTGCATGGCTCGTTTGCCGCAACAGGAAAGGGACATGGAACGGACAGGGCATTGATTGCCGGTTTATTGGGGATGATGCCGGATGATATGCGCATACCGGACAGTTACGAAGTTGCAAAAGACATGGGGATGGATTTGTAATGAAGAACAAGAACATTAAGGGTGCACATCCGAATACTGCTCAGATTATTATGGAAGCAGAAGGTGTGCCGCAGATGAAGATTCAGGCACATTCCATCGGAGGCGGACGCATCTGTGTCTGTAAATTGGATGGGATTGATGTAAATTTCAGTGGAGAGAGCTGTACACTGATCATCCGGAATGTGGATGAGCCGGGACGGATCATGGAGGTGGCCGCTGCACTCAGTAAAGCTGAGATCAATGTGGCGACCATGCAGGTATTTTCGTGACAAGCGTGGCGGAACGGCTGTTATGGTTTGTAGAGACAGATCAGGTGATTCCGCAGAGTGCGATCGATGAAACTGGAGAGCAAGCCGGGGAATTATCCTGTGAAAATTTTCTTTGATCCGAACGGATCGGTATAGATAATGGAGGAAAAAGAAGATATGTCATATCAGTCAATGGAAAGAGGCGAAAACTGAGAGGGGGA
>ENA-OPZD01000265-OPZD01000265.1-human-gut-metagenome-genome-assembly--contig:-NODE-265-length-15803-cov-8.020987_pt1 | contig 15803 bp, 17 predicted proteins | sample MGYA00242479_ERZ504495 | MGnify/ENA primary metagenome ERZ504495 (study PRJEB26092, sample SAMD00036286) | human gut metagenome | host: Homo sapiens | study: EMG produced TPA metagenomics assembly of... | reverse complement strand
AGGTAAAGATTTTCTTGTGATGCTTCAGAAATTACATAAAGAATTTGGTTTAACAATTATTTTAACATCGCATAACTTGGAAGATGTGATGAAAATGTCAGATGAATGTGTGATCTTAGATGATGGAAAAGTTATTGAACAGGGGAAATCCGAAAGAGGTTGCAAAGACATCTTCAAAAAATACATCAATAATCTTGCTTATGAGGCACATGCTGACCAAAAACGTATTTCAGGTGAAATGTATATCACACATCCATTACATGTTGCTATGATTTTAACTGATTTACATATCGATGATGTTACTATTGCTGCTGCCTTATTGCATGACGTTGTGGAAGATACAATCTATACCATTGAACAAATGAAAGAACTCTTTGGCGAAGAAGTTGCTATGCTCATTGACGGCGTAACTAAACTCAGCAAAATGAAATATAAATCCAAAGAGGACCAACAGCTTGAAACATATCGCAAAATGTTTTTAGCTATGGCTAAAGATATTCGTGTAATCATGATAAAATTAGCCGACCGCTTGCATAATATGCGTACCTTAAAATATATGCGTGAAGAAAAACAAAAACGCATTGCTAAAGAAACGCTAGAAGTTTATGCACCACTTGCTAATCGCCTTGGTATTTCCAATATCAAATGGGAACTTGAAGATTTATGTTTGCGTTATCTTGAACCTGAAACTTATTATGATTTAGTCGATAAAGTAAATCAAAAACGTGAAGAACGTCAAGGTTTTATCAATGATGCTGTGGCAAAAATCCAACAAGAATTTGATAAAATTCATTTAAAAGGTGAAATCAAAGGTAGAGCAAAACATTTCTACAGTATCTACCGCAAAATGAAAAAAAGCAATAAAGATATCTCCGATATTTTCGATTTACTCGCTGTGCGTGTATTAGTGCAGACTATCCCTGATTGCTACACTGTACTTGGTATTATTCACGCTATGTGGAAACCATTACCAGGTAGATTTAAAGATTATATTGCTGTACCAAAAACTAACGGCTATCAATCTTTGCATACTACTGTAATCACAGATAATGGTCTTCCACTTGAAATTCAAATTCGTACTTTTGCCATGCATGCTATTTCAGAATATGGTATTGCTGCTCACTGGAAATATAAAGAAGCTGGCAATAAAAGTATAGGAGCCAATAGCGAATACGATAAAAAACTTTCATGGCTTCGCCAAATGATTACACTTCAAGATGAATTTTCCGACCCACGCGAATATTTTGAAGCACTCAAAATTGATATTTTCTCCGATGAAGTATTCGTATATACTCCTCGCGGTGATGTTATCAATTTACCAAAAGGCTCAAACCCTATAGATTTTGCTTATCACATTCATACAGATATCGGCAATCACTGTGTAGGTGCTAAAGTAAATGGCAAAATTGTTCCACTTGAATATACTTTACAAAACGGTGATATTGTTTCTGTAATTACCAATAAACAAAATAATGGCCCAAGTCCAGATTGGTTAAATATCGTAGCTTCTTCACAGACAAGAACAAAAATCCGCCAATGGTTCAAAAAACAACGCCGTGAAGAGAATATCGCCCTCGGTCTTGAATTACTAGAAAATGAAGCTAAACATTTAGGATACAATTTTAAAGATTTAGCGAAAAATGATAGACTTTTACAAGTAGCTCAAAAATTAAATATCCAAAATACTGATGATATGTTTGCTTCTATCGGTTTTGGTGGTATCACTGTAAATAGCATTATGAGTAAACTCATTGCTTTTTATAAAAAAGACCTACAGGAAATCACCCCTCCGGATATTTCACAAATGCTTGAAAAAATCAAGCCTAAAACACCTAAGAAAAAAGCAAGTCATGGTATTTTAGTCGAAGGTGAAGATGGTTTCCTTGTGCATTTAGCAAAATGTTGTAATCCTATCCCAGGCGACCAAATAATCGGTTATATAACTCGTGGTCGCGGTGTATCTGTCCATCGTGCCGATTGTCCAAATGTATTGCGTGAAGGCAATGATATGATGCGCGTCATTGATGTAAATTGGGATATCAGCACAGACCAATCTTATCCTGTAACTATCGAAGTTGGTTGCTACGATAGACAAGGTATCTTAACTGAAATTATCGCTAGAATTTCCGATGCAAAAATAAATATTGAAAATATTTCCTCTCGCAGTATTCCTAGCAATAAAACTGCTGTCATGACTATTACTTTCCATACAAAAAATTTAGCTCGTGCAGAACAATTAATGAATACACTCCGCCGTCTTAAAGATGTTTATAGCGTTCGTCGTAATTTGAGTAGTTCTGCTAAAGAAAAATAAACTAATAAAATTACAAAGGAGCATTATCATGAAAATAAAAGCCTTAGTAGTTGGCCCAATCATGGAAAATTGCTATATTTTATATGATGAACAAACTTTAGAAGGCATAATCGTCGACCCAGGCGATGAAGCTACAAGTATTTTAAATATGATCAATAATTTAAAACTTCATATTAAATATATTGTAAATACACATGGTCATGCTGACCATATTGGCGCTAATAAAGAATTAGGTTTAGCTCTAAAAGCAAAATTGGCTATTCATGCTGATGATGCTTGTATGCTCACTGACCCACATCTCAATCTTTCTGAAAATGGCTATATGGGTAGACCTATAATTTCTCAACCTGCCGATATAATCTTACATGAAGGCGATATTATTTCTTTTGGCAATTGCAATCTAAAAGTAATCCATACTCCAGGGCATACACCTGGTGGAATTTGCCTTGTTGGTGAAGGCGTTGTTATGAGTGGCGACTCTTTATTTGCTGGCTCTATTGGTAGAACTGATTTTCCTACTGGCTCTATGACTGATTTAATTTCCAATTTAAAAGCAAAAATCTTGACTTTAGATGAAAATTTAACTGTTTTTCCTGGTCATGGTGGAGCAACTACTATTGCCTATGAAAAACAAATCAATCCTTATTTAGGTTAAATAAAAATGATAAATGATTTTTCACCTGAAATATTAGATTTAAATACTATTGATGAAGCGCGCCAAGCTATGCAAGATATCCACTGCACTGATGCTGGCATAAAAATAATGCAAGATAAAGCTCTTTTCAAAGTGATAAAACTCTATGATGTAAATAGCAAAGCTGCCAATATTTTAAAACAAACATTTTTAAGTAAAGGTGGCGAAGTTGCTATCTCTCGTCATTGTGCTGATTTAAGCAAAGAAACTAGTGATGTCATCATTATGGCGACTATATATCAATATAAAAGAGCCATACCTGTATTGAAAATGCAACCTTGGAAATTAAAACAAATCGCTGAAATTTTAACTACCATGATAAAAGAGGTTTAAAGATGGTTTATTTTTGTAAATATCAATTTGAAAATATCTCTTTATATCTAGTAGCGACAGAAACTCATTTAATTAATATTCAATTTACGCAACCACAAAAAGCTCTGTTACAAACAACAGAGCTTTTATCTATGGCTACTATTCAATTAGATGAATACTTCCAAGGGAAACGCACTACATTTTCTTTACCATTTAAATTAACAGGTACGCCATTTCAACTTGCAGTATGGAAAGAACTTCAAAATATTCCCTATGGACAAACTACTAGTTATAAAGAAATCGCTCAAAAATCAATAAGCCTAAAGCATGTCGAGCTGTAGGCATGGCTAATAATAAAAATCCACTGCCTATTATCATTCCCTGTCATCGTGTGATTGGCTCTAATGGAAAATTAATCGGTTATGCAGGTGGATTAAAATTAAAAAATTATCTCTTAGAATTAGAAAAATCACATACTAATTTTTAATATAAAACTACAAATATAAGAAGGTTGATTTTATGAACTACAAAGGCGTTATATTTGACCTTGATGGCACTCTTGTTAATTCTTTAACAGATTTAGCAAATAGTGTAAACACTGTACTTACTGAATATAATTTACCTACTCATGATATCGAAAGTTATAAATATCGTGTAGGTAATGGCATAAAAAAATTAATGGAGCGTTCCCTACCTCAAGATAAACAGTATCTTTTAGATGAAGCTTTAGCTAAATTCAAACAAGTATACGCTAAACATAATTTAGACCATACAGCACCTTATGAAGATATCTTAACTTTATTAAAAAAATTACAACAACAAAATATAAAACTCGGTATTTGTACAAATAAACATGATGAAGCTGCTAAAAATATCGTAAAATTATTATTTGGTGAAGGTATTTTCAGCGAAATAATCGGCGATAAAGCTGGATTAAAACGCAAACCAGATCCAGGCAAAGTCTTAATGATTGCTCAAAATTGGCAATTAAAACCTCAAGAAATAGCTTATCTTGGAGACTCTGATGTAGATATGCAGACTGCCAAAAATGCCGATATGTTAGCTGTTGGTGTATTATGGGGCTTTAGACCTGCTGATGAATTAAAACAAAATGGCGCAGATATTTTAATTGCTAAACCACTTGATTTATTAACTCAAGTATCATTTGCTAAATAATTATTTATTATAGAAAGGATTTTTTAATTAATGAAAAGTAAAATTCCTGTTCAATTAGGACAGAAATATGAAATAAAAATCACAGGAATGGGACAAAGCGGTGAAGGCGTTGGACGCTTTGAAAATTTCACTGTATTTATTCCTTATGCACTTCCTGGAGAAACTGTAGAGGCTAAAATCACACTTGTGAAAAAAAATTATGCTACAGGTGAAATAGTATCTATACTTGAAAAAACTTCAGACAGAATAAAACCAATCTGTAAAGTATATGATGACTGTGGTGCTTGCCAGCTTCAACATTATTCTTATGAAGCTCAACTCAATGCTAAAAAACAAAAAGTAATCGATATGATGGAACATATCGCTATCAAAAAAGATATCATCATTCACCCTACTATGCCATCTGTTCATGAATGGCACTATCGCAATAAAATGCAATTTCCAATCGGCAGAAGCAAAAAAGAAGGTATTATCGTTGGTTGTTATGCCCATAGCAGTCATAATATCATCAATACCGAAAACTGCCATATTCAAAAACATACAAATAATGTAATTGCCAATGCTGTACGTGAAATGGCTACAAAATTTAAATTAAGTGTCTATGATGAAAAAACTCACTATGGTCTTTTACGCCATGTCGTAGGTCGTACTAATCGCGATGAAACTGAATGTATGGTTGTACTCGTTACTGCTCAACCAAAAATACCTCGCGTGCGTGAAATCGTGAATTTCTTACGCTCCAAAATTCCAAATTTGACAAGTGTCGTACAAAATATCAATACTGGTAGAAATAATATCATCATGGGCAAAGAGTGCAAAATTCTTTGGGGTGCTTCTCATATCACAGATAGATTAGGTAGTCTAAAATTCAAAATATCCGCACTTTCCTTCTTCCAAGTAAATACAGAACAAGCAGAAAAATTATATGAATGTGCTTTAAAATACGCTAATTTAACAGGTAAAGAAATTGTAATTGACGGCTATTGTGGCACAGGTACTATCTCTTTATTTTTAGCTCAAAAAGCAAAAAAAGTTTACGGTATGGAAATCGTACCTGAAGCAATCCGCGACGCTATCGCCAATGCTCGTGATAACAATATAAGAAATGCTGAATTTTTGACAGGCGATGCTGCTAAATTAATGCCTCAACTCTATCGCAAAGGACTTCGTCCAGATGTAATCGTAACTGACCCACCAAGAGCAGGCTGTGCACCAGAAGTTTTAAAAACTTTCGCTGCTATGAGACCAAAACGCATTGTCTACGTATCTTGTAATCCTGCTTCACTTGCTCGCGATATCGATATCTTAGACGAATTAGGCTATAAAGCTACAGAAATCCAGCCTGTAGACATGTTCCCACAAACAGGTCATGTAGAATCTGTATGTCTATTATCCCATCAAAATACAAAGTAGGTTTCAGTACCATATAAACCAGAGAATGATAACTAGGAGCTGATACATGGAAGTGCGACATGCAAGGAGATCAAAGAGTATATCGCAACAAAATATAATGCTAACATTTCTTCTCTGTATATAGCTCAGGTCAAGAAGAAAGCGGACATTGATAAGCGTGAATGATTCAATAAACCGAAGGGTACTGACAGTAAGCAATCTCAGGTACCTGCTAATAAAGAACAGATAATCATGGATACGCTGAAGCATTTCAATATGATCTTAAAATTAAACACAATCAAAAATTAACCTACAGTAATACAGTCAAGAAGCCAAGACTCGCAGCAAAGTCCTGGCTCCTTTTTTTATGTGTTATTATATACGTATAGAAGTGAACACGTATCAACTTCTGATATTTCGCTTGTTATAATACAATCATAAGTTAATAATGAATATTTACCATTAATGTATATTCTGCTGCATGAGCTTATAGCAAAAGTTTGTAATATGAAGGCTGTGAACAGATTCTTAGGGATTTTCCCCCTTGATTATCTGTTTGCAGCCTTATTGTTTTGGAAACAAGGAGGATTTAAGATAGCAAGACCTATAGGCGGCAAAACAAAAGATATCAATCAGTATTTCAGTAGATGAAGAGACGAAAAAATGCTGCATAGAATGGCATTTGTGAGACATACAAATATTTCAGCTTTGATCACAAGTTTTGTATGGGACCTCGAGAATGCAAGACTGAAAGAAGAAGACAGTAAGAATGATGAGTAATGAAGTGCCGAAGAAACATCGTATAAAAATGCTATGATAGAAAAAACAATAAGAGTGCTCAATCTCATTATGCTTCCATCTACCAAGAATTTTAGAGATGTATTGTCATTCAAAGAAGACATAAGATCTATGTTATAGCAACTAGCCCTCAAATAAAAAGTGATAGCATAAATGAACTTTATTATGACGCTGACGAACTGATGTTATACGATCTGGAGACGATATGTGATCTTGAAATGATAACGACTTATTAACGACTTATTTATGGTCACTTAGAGTAATGTATAGCATTATTGGTACGAGTTTGACAGAAGATTTTAACACGAATGAACTAACAAAGATGGGTATTCTCTATTACTCTGTCAATGTTCGCTTGGTCAATCTTCATGGACACTTCATAAGATGTCGACAATGTTGTCGATAAACAAGAAAGTTGTTACGTATGCGAAGCATAGCTCTGCAGCCTCTGTAGTTCGTGAGCTATGTGATACGGTACATGAACTAGCTGGTTTACCTAAGGAATAATTGACTTGGAAAGTGCATACGACTATAATCATATACGTATGGACATAATACGTTTCCCGATGAAAGGGTGGAAATAGATATGGCAAAAAAAGGAAATAATCTTGATAGTGCAGTTCAGGCAAGAGTACAGGAGCAAGAAAAGAATTACTGCTGCGTAACTAGTGTTGCGCCCAACAAAAAGGTTGCCAAAACAAAAATTACGCTGTCAATCACACAAGAGGACAGTGATATTGTGAAAATGCATGCGCTCAAGAATCATACGACTGTAAGCGATCTATTACATGAATGGATTCAGGAAAAGTGCGTGAAGTGATAATCAGATAATAAAAGGATGATATACATATATGAATGAATTTATTAATGGTGAATGCTTAGAGGAAATGAAAAAAATGCCTGATGAGAGCATTGATTTTATTTTTACTTCACCGCCATACGCTAATCAAATCAAAGATTATGGAGCTACTGGGATAAAGATTAAACCTGATCAATTTGATAATTGGTTTTTACCACGTGCTCAAGAAATGTATCGAATATTGAAATCAGAAGGAAGTTTTGTATTAAATATCAATGATAAACTTGATGGTAAGTTTCAAAGTTTATTTGTATTTAAGCTGGTCGTAATGTTGGTAGAACAGGTGGGATTTCATCTTGTGCGTGATTATATTTGGTATAATCCAGCAACACCTCCAAATGTGTTTTCAAGAGGTACAATGGGTAGAACAAAAAAATCTCACGAATACTGTTTATGGTTCAGTAAAACAGACAAGTGGACATTTAACATGGATCCTATTCGAAAACCATATGGTGATAGAATGATGGAATTGTTTCAATCTGCTCCGCAGGGCGACCGAAGTGCGAATTCTCGTCCGAGCAGGCATAATTTCGATTTAAGCCGTGCATGGAAAAATAATGGAGGTTCTGATCCAGGAAGTGTTATCTCAATAAGTAATACGAGTAGCAATGATACATTTCATCGTTTATGTAAACAGTTTGGAATTGGTCATCCAGCACGTTTTCCCGAATCACTTGTTGAGTTCTTTATTAAAGCAGGTACAAATGAAGGAGACGTTGTACTTGATCCATTTGGTGGTTCTGGAACTACTGCTATTGTTGCCCATAGACTAGGACGTGACTTCAGATATATTGAGATAAATCCTGAATATCATGAAATGGCACAAAAGTGGTATGAAGTAGAATTTTCTTCTGATGCAGTATACAACAAAAATATGGACCGCTTCTGCACGGATATGCTTCCAAAATGCAAATGGTCCCTATTACCTTTTGGCTTTTTATATGATCTTTATAAAGCGTGGTTCCCTACAGTTGGTTTATACGAAAAGCCTCAAACAAAACTGTTTTTGTGGCCCGATTAACGGAATTTCTGAAGAACGATTCAAATTGGAAAGTTGCTGATAATTTATTATCAACTAATGCTAATAACATGCCCATGCCAGAGCTATTGATTGCGAAATATGATTTGAAAAACTGGATGAATAAAGATTATAAGGGCAATGATGTCGATATAATATGTAGCCCATCTATTCAGACAAAGTATAAGGGGATTTATAGAAATGGCAAGCCATCGTTTATCTCAGAAGGAACTACATGATCTATTCCTGGAAGATTTAGGCGTTTGTGCTGAGGATGTTGAAAATAATGGTCATAAGCCATTAATATTACGATTGAAGTATCCATTCAATCGTGAATTGAAAGTATATCTTTTCAATTGTACAGCGCCGCCAGGCGGAAGATCAATAGATGAGTTTAAAGTCCAATTAATTTTGGATGGTCAAAAGCGTGGAGAAAGAGGAAAGTTTGATACATCTGATGGTAAGACAACGTTGATAATTGGATATGCAACACCGTTTATCGATCCGTCGGATGGAATTTGGATTTTATTTGAATTAGATAAACATAAGGAATTTGCATATTCAGCCAATATTCAGGTATATCTGAGACAAATATTGCCTGCACTTGAGGGAAAAGTCCACGTATGCCAGAAAAATAATAAGGAGATCCTTGTGATTGCTCAGCGACAGTATCTCAAAAATGCATTACAAGAGCGATTTAACATTGATCTTCATATAATGTTAGAGAGGGCGGAACATGGAGTTACAGAAACATAATTTCAGACCTGATTATAATAAGAGTGAACATAACATAGCAGATGATTTTTATCTTCCTGCTATGCGTAGTTCTTGTCAGTATGACCGTATATCAGGTTATTTTGGAAGTACAATATACATTCTTGCTTGGTCTGCACTTCAAGAGTTTATTGTAAATGGCGGAAAAATTCGCATTATTTGTTCGCCTGTAATTTCAGACACAGATAAAGACGCAATGACCGAAGGTTATTCTGCAATCAATGACATAATCTTAAAAGAATCACTATCTAAGGAATTGAATGAGTTATTTGCACTTGATAATCTCTCAAAACCTGCACGTGTTTTGGCTTGTCTCGTAGCTGAAGGTATTATAGATGTCAAGATTGCAGTACCTAAAAGTGGTATGGAACCAGATCTTGAAAGATTGTTTCATGATAAAGTAGGAATCTTTATAGATTCACGTGGAAGTGCAGTAGGATTTAGAGGTTCTATGAATGAAACTTTTCAAGGATTGTCAGATTGTGGAAATTTAGAATCTATAGATGTATTTCCGAGTTGGGCAGATGTTAGAGATGCACAGCGAGTACAAAGTGCTACGAGTTATTTCAATAGACTTTGGAATAAATCTGAACCACATGTTTTAGTTTATGATTTTCCTGATGCTGTTAGAAAAAGTTTGATTGATAAAAGTAATGGGTACGACTGGAAAACACTTGTAAAAGAAATATCTACGTCGATATCGCTTGCTAAAAAATGGGCACCAAATAAAAAAAATGCATCAAAATCACCACGAAAGCATCAGTTAACGGCTTTGGAGAACTGGGTAAGTAATGGAAGACATGGCATTTTGGAGCATGCAACAGGCAGTGGAAAAACTTTTACGGCAATTTGCGCCATTCGTGATGCTTTAGATCGTGACAAGTCAGTTTTAGTATTGGTCCCGTCAAAAGAGCTTTTACGGCAATGGAAAACAGAAATCGAAGATAATATAAAGGATATCCCTGTCCGATATTTAATGTGTGGTGATGGATTCAATTCCTGGAAAACTAATAATACATTGCAGTTGTGGACACGACCAAGCGATACGCAGAAGAAAATAACTATTGCAATTATGGATACAGCATGTGGTGATCATTTTATTCGCAATGTGGTTGATGGCTCACATTTATTGCTTGTTACTGATGAAGTGCACCGCATTGGTAGTCCTGCAAGAAGAAATATTTTGAAAATTAATGCAGGTGAGAGATTAGGTCTGTCAGCAACACCAATCCGTTATGGAGATCCAGAAGGAACTGCTGCAATTTTTGAATATTTTGGCGGTGTTGTACCACCTGTTTTTTCATTGGAAGATGCCATAAAAAGCAATGTACTTACGAAATATTATTATCATCCGCTTCAAGTTCATCTAACCCCAGAGGAACAGGATGAGTGGAAATCAATATCCAAAGAAATAAGTCGATTGATTGCTATAGAGAAAAGATCAGGTGAGTCCATTAGTACAATAATTGCATCCAATCCAAGAATACAGATGAAGTTACTTTCAAGAGCACGCATCGTAAAACAAGCAGCCAATAAAATACCGCTTGCTCTTGAAATAATCAAAAAATATTACAAGGATGAGCAAAGATGGATTATTTATTGTGATAATCAAAGACAACTTGGAGATATTCTCTCCTTGCTCTTAGATAATGGATTTAATGCGTATGAATATCATTCTGATATGGATGGCGATAGAAATGAGACTTTAAGCTATTTCGGAAAATATGGCGGTATACTTGTTTCCATTCGTTGTTTGGATGAAGGCGTTGACATACCGTCAACGACACATGCATTGATCTTAGCATCTTCAAAGAATCCACGAGAATTTATTCAGCGACGTGGTCGCATACTTAGACGATATCCAGAGAAATATTTCGCACAGTTATATGATGCGATTATAATGCCTGAGATTTCATTTGATGATGAGGAAGATGCTAGCAATTCAATTGTTATGGCTGAATTGTCACGTGCAATTCAATTTGGCGAATGGGCAGAAAACCCATCGTGTGTGTCAGATTTGCGTATTATTGCGCGAAGATATGGCATTAATTATCAAGATATTAAGGATGGAGGAATCGAGGATGACAAGACAGAACGTGACTGAACTTCTGGCCGTTTTGGAAGAAATTCGATCAAATGAATATCCAGATGTGCCAAAAGAAATGATAGAACAGATTGCTTTAGCACAGTTTGATAATCAGGATGACCGTAATAAGGCAAGAGTTGAGACAATACAGGTGATTGCATCATATGTCAATAAGATAAGTTAATCGGAGGCAAACTATGTTACATTTTAGAAAAATGACGCTTCGTGATTTTGGTCCATATAAAGGCGAGCAGGTTATTGATTTTTCTGATCAGTCAGGTGTAACCATTTTTTGGGGCAATAATGGACGCGGTAAAACGACGTTGCTGAATGCTTTCCGTTACGGGTTATTTGGAGTAGTTCAGCGAAGAAATGGTGTTTTGAAAAATTTAAGTGCGATGTGTAACGCTGAGGCAGTTGTTGAAGAAAGATACGGTTTTTCTGTTATTCTGGATATGACGAATGATGGTGATACTTATCGTTTGACTCGACAACTGGCTTTAAGGCCTGGCGTTGTTAAACCCGCTGGTGAAGAAGATTATGAAAAAGTGCTTTCTTTGAATAAGAATGGTTCTATCTTGTCACCTGAGGATAGAGAACATGAGTTAAATGTTATCATGCCTGAACAGGTGGCGAGATTCTTCTTGTTCGATGCAGAACTTCTTCAGGAGTATGAAGAATTGCTGGAAACTAATACTGCTGATGGAGATCAGATAAAGACATCTATCGAAAAGATTCTTGGCGTTCCTGTACTGCAGAATGGAGTAGTTGATGTTGAAGACTGTCTATCTAATTATGAACGACAGAAATCAAGAGCTGCGCGTGCAGATGACAAGACAATGCAACTTGGTCAAGAACTAGAAAATCTAACAGCAAATATTGAAGAGCATCAGAATATTATACGAGAAAAACAGGATGAACAGATTGAACTGATACGTGAGAAAAATAATCTTGAGGGAAAAATGCAGGATACTGATAAACTTCGTAATTGGATCACTCAGCGAAATGAAGCTGAGCAAAATAAAAAGAAAGCTGAAGGTAAATTAGCTGATATTCAGGCGCAACTTCGTGAAGTTATGCGCAATGCATGGCGTGGAATGTTGCTTAATACAATTCGTGATATTCGTGAAAACATTGAGTCTGAAATAACAATTCTTGATGGAAAGCGTCAAAAAAAGAAGGTTGCGGATAGGTTCATTCTTGAAATGAAGAAAGCCATCAGTGATCGTGTTTGTCCTGTGTGTGGACAGGATGTATCTAGTGATATTATTCAGAAGCTTCGTAATCACATTAGTGAATCGACAAATGAATTTGCAGGATTGACAGAGAAAGAAAGACAACGCCTTTCTGACTTGAATTTACAGTTGTCGACTATTAGAGATTTATCTTCTGATACAGAAAATATGAAGACAAAAATCGCGATGCTAGAAGAACGAAAAGATGAACTTGAATTGGATATCGGAATGTATAGGCAGACCATCGAAGAGCTTCGTGAAAATATTTCACGATATGGCGAAAATGTAAAGGAAGCAGACGTGTTGAGTATTTCTCGTAAACATTCTGAAGTCGAGCAGAATCTTCGTGATATCAGACGTGGTATAGAAGATGAAACAAAAAAGTAGCAGAATTAAAAGTGAATAAAGATAAGGTTGCAGCTACCATAGATAAGATGGCAGGCGGTACTGATTATCGTGTTGCCAGTCGTAAATATGATCTGTGCGAACATGTTTATCAGATTTTCGAAAAAAGTAAATCACTGTATCGTGAACGACTGAAACAAAACGTTGAAAAAGATGCAACTGAACTGTTTGTAAAGTTGACAGGCGATAAGGATTATGTTGGTCTGCAGATTAACGATAACTATGGTTTAGAAATCATTCATCGTTCAGGTCGTAAAGTTCCTGGAAGGTCTTCTGGCTATGAGCATATTGTTGCTTTATCACTTATTGGTGCACTACATATGAATGCTCCATTGCGTGGACCTATCATTATGGACTCTCCATTTGGACGATTGGATCCCACACACAAAGCGAATATTGCACATACACTGTCATCAATGGCAGAACAGGCAATACTGTTAGCTTATACAGGTGAGATTGATGACCAGGTTGCACGAAAAGAGATTGGTAATAAGTTGATTCATGAATATAAGCTTGAACGTGTATCATCTATGCATACAGAGATTAAGTGAGGAGGTAAAATCATGGCTGAGAATATAACATTTTTTAGTTTATCCAAGCATGCCTCTAAGATTGCAAATTGTATGAAGGATAGTGGTAATTTCCCTGACGCTTTAGTGGCTGCGAAATTTGGGATGGCATATGCTATTAAGTATTATTGGGATGAGGTAGGAACCTCCGATAAATTGATAGATTTGGATAATATCTACGACACCCAAGGCAATCATTACAATATTGGTTCTGTTGATCCTGATAAATACATTGCGCATATTATGAAGGCGTTATATCCAGGTGAAGATACTCCTTATAAATTTGCAAGAGTGTTAATGTGCTATGGCTTAAATCAACTTGGAGATTTGCTTGAAGATGGCAGATTATTTCCTATAAACAAAAATATGTGAGGTGAATCATTGTGGTGCAAGTAGCGTACGCTTTGCGTGAAGATCAAAATTCAATATTTTTGTTGCAAGATGCTGGCCGACACTACGATAAATATTGTCAGATTACCGTATTCGGAAGAAATATTATTCGTCCTGAGTTTTTTCGACAATATATGTATTTTGCACCTTTCACTGGGTATAACGGTAAATATCGTGGTGGTGTAACAGACATCATGATGTCAATAGAAGATAATAGTTGTGTACCGACGAGCAACTATGTTGCAGTAATTGATACGGAGGTTGAATTTCGAGTTACCCCCTCCGTGATTAGGCAGCTTAGTCGAGAACATATGCCTGCATGGGGAGTAAAGCCATATTTGGATTATTTTTCTGACCGAAAAAGTGGTATTTTACTTTTCTTGAGAGTATATAAAGTATCTAAGGCTTTACCGTCAGCTTTTTTAGAAAAAGGAAGTAAAGGAAGTTCACAGGTATTAAAATTATATGATCTTAATGGAGAGGAGCTGATATTTTCTACCGATGTTCTTGAACCTGTAATATCGGACAACAAATTTTCATATTTAAAAGATGAAATATTACATCTGCTAAAAGTTGAAAATGCGCTTCTGGCTTTGTATGAAAGTACAGATTCTGGATTGCAAAGTCTTCAGGAGCGAGTTATTGCTGATAGAGAAATCCAAGGTACTAAAGATCGCTGGAATAACCGACATCTTCAGTGGGTAGATGCTGATGAAGATGAGCTTGAAGACTTCGATATGGCACAACTTGATTATGAGTCTATTTATCAAGAAGTGCTTGAAATCTCTCCTGGAATGAAGGATGTGATTGATTACGTTAGAAATATCCAAGCGGCACGTTTAGGAGAATATGATTACTATTTGAAAGATATCCATACAGATTCTCCAAACAAAGAGTTTGCAGAAAATCGATTATTCGACATGAGTATGAGAGCATCTGTAAAAAGTGCATTATATCATTATAAAAAAACTGGTGTCGACATTGAGGATACCTTTCAAGAAGCTTGTATCGGTATCATAATGGCTACTCGAAAGTATAACGATAACGTTATGGGGTTATTTCCGTCATATGTATCAATGTGGATGAGACAAGTCATGGATCGAAATGCTTCTCCATATGATAGAAATATGCGCATTCCTGTTCACTATCGAGAACACATTCATCAGGTCATGCAATTATTATTTGATGGCTGCCAATGTGATGATATAAATGAAATGGATAACTGTGAATTGTATTCTGCATTGATGAAGTATGCGGGATGCAATACAACACAAGAAGCATATCATTGGATTTCTATACTTCGTCCATCTGAAAGTATAGAAGACATTTTAGAGGATCCTCTGCGTGAGGAATTCCTAAAAGATACTGATTATGAAAATAGATTTGATGAATGGATTGATATTAATGACCGAAAAGTAATTAGAGATGCCATAAATACTTTATCTGAGAGAGAACAAGAAATTCTAATACGTAGGTATGGATTTGACGGTTATCCAGTAACTTCGTTAGAAGGTATTGGAAATACAATTGGTATTACACGTGAGCGTGTTCGCCAGATTGAAGTGAAAGCATTAACAAAAGTATTAAAGTATTGTTATCAGCAGCGTTTTATTTCGCGAGAACAATACTTATCTGTATTGACAGAAGGCAATAACGGCAAGGTGAAAGTGATGTACTCCCACCACTTTCGCTATCGCTTAGAAGTGGGGGCTTCTTGTTCGATACAACTTTTGTTGTAAGCATAAGCAAGCTATCCCCGTGCATCCCACGGTTCTTTATTT
>ENA-OPZD01000264-OPZD01000264.1-human-gut-metagenome-genome-assembly--contig:-NODE-264-length-15814-cov-3.234717_pt1 | contig 15814 bp, 24 predicted proteins | sample MGYA00242479_ERZ504495 | MGnify/ENA primary metagenome ERZ504495 (study PRJEB26092, sample SAMD00036286) | human gut metagenome | host: Homo sapiens | study: EMG produced TPA metagenomics assembly of... | reverse complement strand
CTTTGGCAATGTCCGCATCTTTGGTACTGCCTTTGTAATTTTTACAGGCGAACTGAAACGAATCCAGAAACAGTTCATATTGCTTTAACATTAACAGCAGTAAGTCTTTGGAAAATGCGTCTTCTGTTTTATTGAGGTCGAGCGGTAACTGTTTGAGAATATCACTCATCGCATCACGAATCAGTAATTCTTTCTTATCCGTAATATCAGTTTCATATTCATCGGTTTCCCCTTTGAGCCATTCAATCGATACATGAAGTGCTTCCGAAAGACCTTCCAGTACCATCTTTTGGTATTGTCAATCGAACCATTCTCATAACGCAGGATTGTGGAAGCGGTAACTCCCATCTTCTCTGCGACATAAGGCTGTGTCAGATTTAATTCGAGACGGCGCTGTTTTGCCTGCTGCCGATCAGCTTGCGTAGTTCTTTATCTTTCATGCTGATGTGCCTCCTTTTTCGGTATGTCATTACTATACCACGCAACAAAATATATTGCAATATGCAATTGGTAGAAAAAAATGAAATTTCATAATGCTTGACAAAGCAATATAAACACGCTATACTGACAGCACAAATGAAATTGCATAATGCAATTTAAAAGGAGGTGGTCATATGACACAAAGAAAGATTGCCTTATCTATTGAAGAAGCTGCTGATTATACGGGAATCGGCAGGAACACCCTGAGAAAACTGGTGGAATGGAAGAAACTTCCGGTATTAAAGGTCGGGAGAAAAGTCCTGATCAAAACGGATATGCTGGAACTTTTTATGGAAGCCAACGAGGGCAGAGACTTGAGGGATAAGGGAAATGTGAAAGCAGTCACAAGAAACGGTTCAACTTAAAAAAGCGGTTCCCGAAGAAACCGCCAAAGGTTCTATCAGACCGGAGTCATGATATACCTACACGCAAACAGATTATACCATGTACTTCGTCTGACAGACAACAGGAAACTTATGTTTGGAAGAAAAAGAAAGGACGATGATATTTATGGCAAGATCAACAAAGAGTTATGAGGAGCGTATGCTCCAGTTGGAAAAGAAAGAACAGGAAAGCCTTGAGAAAGCAAAACAGTATGCAGTACAGAAACGGGAACTGAAGAAACGTCAGAAAGATGTGGAAACCAAAAAGCGGACACACAGGCTCTGCCAGATTGGTGGTGCGGTGGAATCGGTGCTGGGTTCTGCGATTGAGGAAGATGATATCCCAAAGCTGATCGGCTTCTTAAAAAGGCAGGAAGCAAATGGGAAATTCTTCTCAAAGGCAATGCAGAAAGAGCCAGTTGCGAATACGGAGGAAGTGTAATGCCGGAGGGAGTGGATTTTCCATTCCCTTCATTGCTTTTTCATGAAGGGCGCACTTATGGACAACCAGAGGTCGTCCGTATAAGTTTGCCACAGGTGGCAACCGGTCTGCGCTTACGCTTGCCGGGCTCGTTCCGTCGGCGGGCATTTCATGCAGACCTGCTCATGCCGCAGGAGGCACTCTTCGCCAGAGGGGCGCATTCCATGCAGGCTGTTATGCACAGGGCACTCTTACGCAGAGGGCGTTCCGGCAGATACCATTTTCTTTTGGGAAAACGTTACCTGCCGGAAATCAAAGCCGGATACGGCAGAAAGGGGGAAACGGATCATGGCGATTTTTCATTATACAGTAAAGATTGTTGGACGCAGCAAAGGAAAATCCATCATATCGGCGTCTGCTTATCTCAATGGCGATGTGATGAAAATGAAGAAACAGGCAGGATCAGCTACTATACTTCAAAAAAAGAAGTCGTTTATTACCAGCCTGCTGATGTGTGAAAATAGCACCACAGGAATGGCAGAATGTACCTGCTGAAAATATCAGACGGTTCCAGAAATCTGTCCGATATAAAAGGGCAGATAACCAAAAATGCTGCACTGGAAAAATTCAAACTTACTTTTCAGAAGCAGCGTTTATGGAATGAAGTCTTGAGGATAGAAAAAAGTTCAGATGCACAACTCGGCAGGTCATTTGAGTTCTCACTTCCGAAAGAATGGAGCCGACAGGAACAGATTGATTATACAACTGAATATATTCAAAAGACCTTTGTAGATAAGGGAATGTGTGCGGATTGGAGTATCCACGATAAAGGAGATGGTAATCCCCATGTGCATTTACTGGTGACGATGCGACCATTCAATTCAGACCACTCATGGGGTAACAAAGAAATCAAGGATTGGGAGTTTGTCAGAGATGAAAATGGAAATATTGTGGTGGATGAATCCCATCCGGACTGGTGGCAGGATAAAAAGAACCCTGACCGTCATGGAATCCGAATCCCCGTACTTGATGAAAATGGAGTCCAGAAAGTCGGGACAAGGAACCGCAAACAGTGGAAACGTGTATTAACCGATGCTACCGGGTGGAACAATCCGAAAAATTGTGAGCTATGGCGGAGCGAATGGGCAAACGTCTGTAATGCACATTTGAAAACGGAAAATCACATTGACCACCGTTCTTATGCAAGGCAGGGAAAATTAGAGATACCGACGATCCATGAGGGCGCAGATGCCAGAAAAATTGACGAGAAATTTCAAAACGGACAGACATCCTCTACTTCATGGAAAGTAGAGGAAAACCAGATCATAAAAAGACAAAATGCACTGCTGGATAAAATACAGATTTCTTTTGGAAAAGTATCCAGTGCATTAACACAATGGAAGGAGCGATTGCGTGACATTAGAAGAAAGCCGGGAAGTCATTCCCATGATGGAGACAATGATAAACCAGATCGAGGAACAGCAGAATCTTATGGCAGAGATGGTACAGGAATTGCAGGAACGGGACAGGCAGCTCCTGTCTTTTCAGGAGCAGAACCAGAGTTTAAAAAGCTTAAACAGCGAATTATCCAGGCTGCTAAATCTTTTGCCAGATACAGAAGAACTGCTCTCACAGATCGAGCAACAGAAAACCAGAATCGAACAGTTGGAAAACGAGAATCAGCAATGGCAGGAATTAACGCAGAAGCTGAACAACGAGAACAGCTTATTGCAGAAACAGAACAGCGAATTGCTGACCTTAAACAGCAGATAGAGAAAGCGAGGGAGATCGATGAGCGAATGCAGAAACTTAGAGAACGTCGGGCAGGTGGAAGAACTTCTGCTGATGACCGAACAGATGCAGGACGAACTGGATCAGAAAGACCAGACAATCCAGGAACTAAACAGGCAGCTAAGCGAATCGCTGACCTTGAACGAGAAATTGAACAGCGAAAACAGAGCCGAGAATATCGAAGCATTGCGGACAAGATTAAGGCAAACAGAGGAACGATTGACCAGCGAGACAGACAGCAGGAAAAGAGCCGACGCAGAAGCCGTGGCATGGAAATTTAAGTATGAAAAAGCAGAGCAGGAAAAACTTTATGCACAGACACACCAAAAGACGGTAGAGGTAGCTGTTGAGAAAAAAGTGCCTTATGAGAAATGTGAAAAATGTGACCGTACTGCTTACCGGAAAGCAAAAGAAAAATGCGATAGCCGTAAAAGCCAGTTAGAAAAGAAATATAAAAATATGACGATTGGTTATGAAAGTATCTTGTTTCTACTGGCATGGTACAGCATAACAACAACACTGTTTACTGCGATTCTTTCGCCGGTTTTCCTTAACGACTGTATCGTCTTTTTCGGTGCGTTAGGAAAAGGAATGGGAAGTTTATTTCGGGAGTTTGTGACAGGTGCAGACTCTTTCGGACAGTTAAGCAGTGGAATACCTAACAGTATTCTTTCCGGGATTGTGTACTGGCTGATTGCCGGTACTGTCATGGCAATTTTATTCGTAATAACCGGGTGGCTGATAATCGGGATTGGTTATCAGGTAGGAAAAATCTACCGGAAATATTGTTGGGATATCATCAGTATCGTGGTAGCGATAACGAGTACAGCTGTTGTAATTTACTTTGGAGAATGGATTAAAAACGCTAATCCGATAAATCTTATTGTATTGCTATTACTGTCGCATATTATTTATATTGGAATCAGATGTTATGTGAAAGACTGGATGGAAGAACGAGGATATTATTAAAAGAGGATAGGGAAATTTCATAATCTTCCTGTCCTTAGTAAGGGACTATTGATTGTTTATATAAAGAAAAAGTATATAAATAAATCTTGACAATTAGTACGAACTCGGACTATACTATAAAAGTCCGGATTCGTACTAATTTAAGGAGAAAAAAGATGAGAAAAGATAATAATATGATAATACAGTTGCAACGATATTATGCTTTATGGAAAGAATGTACAGCAATGTATGAGGAATGGTCAAAGGATCAGGGACTGTCTTCAAATGGAGTTTTTGCTTTGTATTCATTTTATGAAAGTAATGGAAGATGCACGCAGAAAATGATAAGTGAAAAATGGAATATACCTAAGCAAACGGTAAATACGATACTAAAAGATTTTCAGAAAAAAGGATACATCAATATGGTATCTGATGATTCAGACAAGAGAAATAAGCTGATATGCCTCACAGAATCAGGAATGGAATATACGAAAGATATCATAGAAAACTGCACTCAAAAGAAATATATGTAATCGAAAAATGGGATTAGAGAATATAGAAAGTCTTAATGATAATACAGAGCTGTTTATCAGACTTTTCAAGGAAGGAGATTGTAAGAAAAATGAATCATAAATCATTATTTTTTAAATATGTTATTCCATCTATTATAGCATTTGCATTATCAGGAATATATGCGATAGTGGATGGATATTTTGTAGGCAATACCATAGGAGATGCTGGACTTTCGGCTATTAATATTGCATATCCGATTGTGGCTTTGATTCAGGCTCTTGGAACAGGAATTGGTATGGGAGGAGCTGTTTATTACTCAATTAATGCAGCAGAAAAGAAAGGAAAACGGGCAGAAGAATTTATTGCTACAAGCTGGTGGCTTCTTGTAATAGTAAGTGTTATCAGTACCATAATTATTTACTCCTTTTCGTCTAAAATTTTAGGATTGCTTGGAGCAGATGGAATTATATTAACAAATGCGACAGATTATATCAAAATTATAGCACTTGGAGCAATATTGCAGATTCTTGGAACTGGAATGATGCCATTCATTAGAAATTATGGAAACTCTTTCTGGTCAATGTTTGCGATGGTTGGTGGATTCATAACCAATATTGTTCTGGATTTTATCTTTGTATGGATATATGAAATGGGCATGAAAGGTGCAGCCACAGCTACAATAGCCGGACAGGGTGTGACTGCAGCAATTGCAATCATATACGCATTATATAATAAAAAGTTTTATGTGTATGTATCCTTAAAAAATGTAAAAGAAATGTGTGGCGCTATATTCAGAGTAGGTCTTGCACCATTTGGGCTAGCATTGACTCCTAATATTTCATTGGTGTTTATAAACCGATTCTCCGCTTCTTATGGGGGAGAAAAAGCTATTGCAACTTATGCATGTGTATCCTATATTATCTGTATCATATATCTCATATTGCAGGGCGTAGGTGATGGAAGTCAACCTTTAATGAGCCGTTTTTATGGTGAGAAGGATCAAGAAAGCCTGAGAGGAGTTCAGAGAATGGCATACATTTTTGCAATAATTCTTGCTGTTTGTGGTGGAATTATCATGTATGTAAACAGAGCAAATATTGGAGGGGTTTTCGGAGCTTCTTATGAAGTAAGTATTGAGATTTCTAAAATTGTACCTATATTTTTAGTGTCATTACCATTTGTTGCGATTACCAGAATAGCGACAGCTGGATTTTATGCTACTGAAAAAAGTGGATTGTCATACATTCTTACATTCATTGAACCAGTATTGATGCTGATATTTATGCTTGTTTTACCACCTTTATTTGGTGGACAGATTATGATATGGTGGAGTACGGTATTGGCACGTGTTTTTTCAGCGATTCTGGCATTCATACTAATAAAATATTGCGAAAAGGGAGATTTGCAATATGGAATACAGAAAATTTAACAATCAGATAGTAGCAAGAATAATCTAGGTTTATCTATTGTATTTTTAAGGACAGCCTCATAGCAATAGGGCTGTCCTTTTAAAATTATGAAGCTAATTTTTAATAAATTCTAGTAGATTTTGATTGGAATAATCATAACTCTAATGAATCTTCAGCATCTACCCACATCTGTAAATTCCCATCAAGATATAACCTTGCATATTCTAATGGCTCATCGATTGCAAGCGATGTCAAAGCACAATCAGATCCAGGTGTGGTTCTTAAATTTTTTTCTGCTTCCCAACAATCAATACGGAGTATATAGCCCGTATTAGTATATACATCAATGCTGTTGCACTGTGGATTGTATTCTGCAAATATTGTTCTCATCGTATCCCATCTCCTTATCATTTAATCAATCAGTAGTAGCAAAAATTAAGAAGCATTTCAATCAGTTCACCATGTCACTTTTATTTTGTGTTATACTGTCTTATAGATTTTTCTTGCCCTTGTATTTGCCCTTATCAGAGTGCATAAACACTGATGGGACGATATAACACAAGGGAAATAATAAGGGAAAGCTCACCTGCGACAAATCCAGTGTTTTCAAGGGGTTGCGAAGAATTTAATAATAAAATATAACAGTTATTAAATTTCTTAAAACAGGTGAAATCTCAATCGGAATTTGTGAAGGAGGAATATACTATGAATATAGGGTTTTGGCTATGTTGGAGTTTTGGTTATTTCTATTTGTGATTATAGGAGTGTTATTTGCAATATTTAAAGAAAAAGCGGCTAAATTTGTTTCGGGATTTAATTCATTACCGAAAGAAGAACAGGCATTGTATGATAAAGCTCATATTTCTCGTGATATAAAAAATCAGTGTTTTACATGGGCTGGCATAATGTTAGTAGGAGCAGTGTTGTCTTATTTTTTAATACCATATATGGCTATTCCGGCTTTTATTATTTGGCTCGTTTTATTTTCAAAGAGATTCACTTTGACACGCACAAAGCATTTGAAAAATATTTATTAAAATAATTCCAGATGATAAAGCAGAAGTATAGGGTTTGATTCATATGATTTCAGTAAAAAAACAGAGAATTGCTGCTATTATGGTTTTAAGTTCCATTATGCTGATTTTACTTTTGTCGCTAAATTTCCGACTCTGGAGTGGATATTATGCAGAAGGGGATTTGGAAAGTATAGTCATACAGCAGATGGAATGCTTGGAAAAGTCAAATAGTGAAAACGATATAAGCGAAAGTATATGTTTGCATTTCTATGAGTGTATATGTTTCGGTGGAATAGAAATAATGGTGCTCTGGGTATATGATGGCTTTAAAGACCTCGGACAAGGTGAGTTTTCTTTCAGACCGGGAGTTACCCTTTGCAGTCTATCGGTTCGGATGGATGATTAAATACTTCTGATAATCAAATTTAAAATTTATTATCAGGAGGAACTTCGATGTATGTATTAAATGCAAATCATATTTCAAAAAGTTATAAAACTGCAGGAGAAACTATGCGGATTTTGCAGAATGTGAATCTGCAAGTTATGAAAGGAGAAATGGTTGCTATTATGGGACCATCCGGCAGTGGAAAGACTACTCTGCTCCATGTGCTGACCGGGGTTGACACACCGGACGATGGAGAAATCGTAATAGGAGGAGAAACGTTTTCACAGCTTACGGAAGAAGAGAAGGCATTTTTCGCAGAAAGCATATGGGAATGATTTTTCAGGATTTCCAGCTTTTGGAGAGTTTGACGGTAAAAGAAAATATATTGTTACCACTCATTCTTGAACGAAAAGAAGCAGACATCCAGCAAGAGTGTTTTTCAAGAATAGCGGATGTGCTCGGCATTGAAAAATTAGCTGACAAAGGAATTACGGAAATATCGGGAGGTCAGAAACAGAGAGTTGCGATTGGCAGGGCGCTGATCAATGAACCGGATATTATTTTTGGAGATGAGCCAACAGGAAGCCTTGACCGAAAGACCACCGGGGATGTGATGCGATGTATGAAACAGATGAATCAACGGTCTGGCATCAGCTTTCTGCTTGTGACACATGATGCTTATACGGCATCCTTTTGTGATCGGGTACTTTTTCTACAGGATGGGAATCTGGCAAAAGAAGTAAAGAAAGAGAACAATGCCGATAATTTCAGAGAAGATATATGGAAAACGCTGTGCGGTTTGGGAGGTGGAAAAGATGACCTTTTTTGATATTTCCCGAAAGATGCTGAAAGCTGGTTTTTACAAATATCGATTGTACTTTCTATGCAATTTATCTGCAACGGCATTATTCTGTTGTTTTGCAGTTATTTCCACAAACAGGACGTTTATGAATGCGTCGATTGTAAATTCATCAATATCCAATAACATTTATCTTCCATTTTTTCTGTCTGCAGTGTTTCTGGCTTTTTTTCTTCCTGTTTCGTGTCAGGCATTTCTGGCATCAAGAAAACAGGAATACGGCGTGATGTTTTCTCTTGGCATGAGCCGGAAGGAAGCGTTTAGAAACTTACTTTTTGAAAATGTGATCATATCCGTGCTGGCATTAGCAATAGCACTTGCGGCAGGAACTGTGCTGTCATTTTATTTTTTCCGTTATCATTTATGCAATAGATGTTCACGGAGTGCAATGGCAGTTTTGCCCGGAAGCATATAAGCTTACAGCAGTTCTATATACAGTAGTGGTGGCAGTTGCCTTTATCCTGAATGCCGGGAGACTTATGCTGGATAAAATCGGAACCCTGCTAAAAGCACAATATCGGGCAGAAAAAACAGGAAAGATCGGTACGTTCTTATGCAGAATTGCACCCAACTACATGAGGTTTCATCTGGTGGAATGGTCATTTGTCCGCAGACACAAGAAAGAATGGGGATGTAGGTATGTTTTAGCCTCTCTCATAATAGCGGTATCTGTTATGCTTACGGGGGTATGTGTGACTTTATATCCGGCTTTTCTACAGGATGCAAAAAGTATTCTCCTACTGACATGGTGTATTCAGAAATCTATGGAATGAATCAGGTTTCAGTACAGGATGTCCTTCATATATTGGAGAAAAATGGTGTTACTGTAGAACAGGTCATTCAGCTTCCCTATATCAGAGATGATGTTTTTAATTACCTTCCTGTGACAGAAATAAACCGGGATTTTGGATGTGATTATCAGATTCAGGAAGGCGAGTTTTTGAATTTGTTTCAGTACAATCTGGAAGATGGGTATGAACATAACATACAGCCAGTATCTACTGTAACGATTTCCGGGGACAGAAAGCTGCAGTCTGTTGGAACAGATGTAAAGATACTGTTTAATCAAAATCCGACCTTTGCAGATAAAACACTGATCATCAACGATTCTGATTTCGAAAAATTAAGTGCAGATATAACAGGTAGTGCTGGTATCGCAAACTTGTTTCAGTTTCAGAATTGGAAAGATTCTTATGCGGGAGTATGTGAAGTAAAAGAATATCTGCAGGAAAGCAATCAGTTGAATGAAGATGAGCAGACATATTATGAATTGTCTTCGAAAGTGGAGAAATACCAGGATGCAAAGAAATCAGGACAATTTTTATTATTTTTGATGGCATTTGTGATAGGGCTTATGATAATGGCTGAGTTTCTGTTAATTCATTCACGTATCCAGGCAGAGAAGGAAGAAAATAGCAGGGTCGTTTGTAGTTTGCGAATGTTGGGAATGATAGACAAGGAAATGGTAAAGTGCCTATGCTATAAGAATTTTCTAAGATTTATACCGCCATCGGTTGTGGGAACAATCCTTTCTTTCCTGCCATCTTATTATCTGAATGAGAGTTATGGAATGGGGACGAATGGAATTCTGGCAGGAATCGTATTTGGAGTGATTTTGACAGTCGGAATATTCGTAGTGATACGCAGGTATTCTGAAAAAGAAGAAAAGCTTTATGAAAGTGGTTTTATAATACAAGGAAGAGGATTTTTGATTATAGATAAGTAGAAAAAGATTCAAATCCTGTGTATAATTAAAAGATAAAGATAGAGACAACTCGGGATTTGTAGAATTAGTAATCTTCGATTTGGGAATACAAGAATGTGTCTCATTATGGTTTTAATGCGGTTTGTAAGGAGAAACAATATGATTGGGTTTGTTATATGGTCACTTTTGGGAGTGTTTATAATTGGATTAGGAATAAAAGATATGTTTTCTAAGAATCCCGTTGGATTCTGGGCTAATACCGAAACAATAAAAGTAAAAGATGTTAAAGGTTACAATCGTGCGAGCGGACTATTGTTTATAATCTATGGAATCATTTTTGTTATATTAGGAATTCCGCTGTTAGATGGTCAAAATACACCATACGTTCTGTTGTCGGTTATTGGTGTGATGGTGGAAACAATTGTAATTATGGCTGCTTATAGTTTAGTTATCGTTAAAAAGTATGAAGAGAAGTAAATAACTTTGAAGTTGCAAGGAGGAAATTATGAAATTTATGCAAACAGAGAAAAAACAGCTATTGATCTATGTGATTATAGCATACGGAATCACATATGTAATGGGACTTCTGATGTGGTATAGCTATGGAAAAGGTCTTGATCTCACAATGTCATTAACTTTAGCAAAAAGCAGAAATCGTAAGTATTTATAAAACTATGATTCCTGCTTTTTGTTTTTTTATATGGGCATACTTATCCCCTTCTCTTTGTACTCGTATTTTCTAGATTAGTATGCTCTTTTATGAGTATTTGAATATTTCCCTGCTAACCGCCCTTTCGTTCTGGTATAATGCCGATCAGGACGAATAGGAACCAGATTCTTACTGATGTCTTCATATATTTGCTGAAATAATATATTTTTCTTTTGATCATCCGTTTCAAGAAGTATATAAATCAGATCGTTTTTTAAGATTCCAATACTAACTGTCTGATTGATCATCATTTTATGTTTTCTGTTTGTTTCCTTCTGATCCAGTTCACGCTCTGCGTCTAATATGATATCTTCGACTAAATTGCTCAGATATATGGTGCTGTATATATCTTGTAATAACAGAATAGGTTTTGTACCTGTAAAATTTTCTAACTGCAACCGATTCTTTAGTGTTTCATACGCAGTCTCTATTCCCCACCTCATATGATATAATTCTTTTATTTCTTCTGTATGAAATTCCGTTTGTGAAAGATTTGTAGCTAAAACTTCCAGATTTCCATTTTCTAATAGGATCTTTACCATACGCAATGAAATTTCACCCAGTTCTTTCATACGTTCTCCATCCGGCGTCCCCTCGTAATGTCTGATTCTTGATTTATCAAGTTTTATTTTAACCAGCTGATCATTTTCTGTTAAACTGCTTTGCTCTTTTTTGTAATCACTGCTTTTTAAACGTACGATAAACTTAAGATCCTTATCCATCATATGTATAAACGCTGGCGTAGAAGGATAGCCTCTGTCCATGATAATAATATAGGGAATGTTACCTATTGTTTCCGGTATTCGTTCCATCTGTTTTTCGGCCAGGCGCATTTCATCAAATTTCACCTTATTACAGTCACTTTCCAGTATCATACGATTCATTACATCATAAATACAGCCTAATCCTATTTGTGCTTGGGGTTTTGTGTTTTTTCGGCTTGCAGAACCATACAGTTTCAGTGTTTCAGTAGTGGTAGGAATATTAATATCTGAGCCGTCAGCAGCTAATATTAAATGATTTTTGTAAGTTGAAAAGGTGGAATCTGCATAAAAGTTACGGTTATGATATTTATACAATTCCAAAAAAGCATCTGGATTAAGTTTCATACGCTGTTTCAGATATCCTGGTTTTGAAATAGACACACCAGGATGAGCAAGTTTCATATAATTTCTCAGTTCCAATGCCAACGTCAGCCCCTTTCTGTTTATCATTGTGAAAAGAAGATCCTGAAGAGGCATTTTTCGGATTCTGGTAAAATGATTTTTATTACCTAATCGGCAAAATGCCTTAAATTCATCAGAACTCATTTTTTCTATATCCATGAATGTACGTTTCTGAGAATGTTTCATGTATAATCACATCCTTTTTTTGAGCAGGTTCATGGCTTCTTTTTACAATATAAGCATATCAAAAAAAGCAGAAGATAATCTAATCCTTTTAGGAATAAATATCTTCTGCTTTTAAGTTAATGACATTGACAATTTAAGGGGATTCTGCACGATCACGCTGGAGGATGTCTTCTGTCTGAAAAACATTGCCCATTCTATCAATGCAGCATTTAAAGAAGACTGGGAGAGGGCTGTCATGGATGAGTATCAGAAAAAGCTGAATTATATCCGTGATCGGAAACAACAGCAGAGAACCGGAAGATAACAGGGATATTGTTTAAAATAAAGGGAGAGTGCCATTATGGGTGGTAGACCTGGGACTGCTATAATAAGAATTTTTTAGAAAATCATAAGATAAAATATAAAAATCTCAATAAACTTTGTTTTTTGTCTAAGATAATCGTTATACATTATATAGAGATAAATGGTTGATGCATTTTAGGAGAAAATTTGTTGTTTGAAAATAAAAAAATTACAAAATTTTATTTTTGAATGAAAGAAAAAGTAGAAAGATTTGATACGGAGATATTATTCTGATATATACAAATATTGTTTTTTTCATCTTGGGAATAGGGAAACAGCAGAGGATATTACTCAAGAGGTTTTTTTGAAATTTTTAAAAAGACCTTGATAGTTATCGTGAATATGGGAAATTAAAAAATTATTTATATGTAGTGGCAAAAATACAATAAGAGATTTTCAGCGAAAAAAATACGAAATAACAGAGGAACCAGGAGTGGAAGCTTCTTGCGATGGAGCATTAGATAATATTCCATTACAGATAGATATATGGCGAGAAATACAGATGTTAGATCCATTAGATAAGGAATTGATTATATTGCGATATTATCAGAATTTTAAAGTAAAAGATATTGCTCAAATTGTAAATATTCCGCCTTCAACTGTGGGGTATAAAATTAAAAAGATAGAAAAAATATTAAAAAACAGATTAGGAGATATAGGATATGAGAGATAAAGCGTTGAAGAAAAATTGCAACAATTACATATACCACAATATGATGAATATAAATTGGAAAAAGTTATTGTCGAAGCAAAAAAAATAGATTTGTTTTCAGGAAATCAAAGAATGACAAATACTGAATTTTTTTGAACCAGCTGGGGTTTATTAGTAAAAAAGTATGGAGTTTAAAGGCGTTTTTTCAATTTCTATATTATATTTGATTTTAGCAAAGGATGTTTACAGTAATAACTGGGTGTGGACGTTAATAGCAACAACAGGTCCTATTTTATGTTTGTTTAATGCTAAAGAAATATGTAATGTATTTCAACCTGGAATGTTTGAAATACAAATGGCTACAAAACATTCCATTTAGTAAAGTTTTAATGATCCGTCTAATCGTTTTCGGTATTTTTGACCTTCTTTTTCTGATTTGTAGTACTATAATACTATCGCTTGTAAAGGAAACGGTAATATGGCAGATTTATTTTATACGGAATAGTTCCTTATGAAATAATGTGTTTTGGCTGTATGTACATTTTTAAATAAAATGTCATGAAGAAAACATTCTACTATATTCAACGCGTGGGGAATATGTTTAAGTAGTATTATTATTATATTGAAAATATCGGGAGTGGAATTATTTGCAACATGTTATTTTGCTATTTGGTTAGTGTTTGGACTAATTGCAGTTAGCGGTATTGGAGTGGAAATAAAACAGTTATTAAAAAAACAGGAGGGAATTTGAATGAGATTAGTAATGGAACATTTATCTAAGCAATTCAAAAATAGAATTGCTGTTGAAAGTATTGATACAGAACTTAGAGAAGGCGTTTATGGCTTTTTAGGAGCCAACGGTGCAGGAAAAACAACCCTAATGCAAATGATTTGTGGAATTATTGAGCCGACAGCAGGTGAAGTGAAAATTAACGGTGAAAATAATATACAGATGGGGGAACGATTTAGAGATATGTTGGGTTATTTGCCACAAGAATTTGGGTATACACCAGGTTTTACCGCTAATGATTTTATGTTATACATGCTTCAATTAAAGGATTACCTCCTAGATTCGCAAAAAGAAAAACAAAGAATTATTAAAACTTGTGAATTTAGAAAAAGATGCAGGTAGAAAAAATCAGGACTTTTTCAGGAGGAATGAAAAGACGGCTTTGGTATTGCGCAAAGCACTATTGAATGATCCTAAAATATTGATTTTAGATGAACCGACAGCAGGACTGGATCCTAAAGAACGTGCTTATTTTAGAAATATTATTGCGGAAATGTCAAAGGACAAAATTATTATTATATCTACACATATTGTGTCAGATATAGAATATATTTCAGATCAAGTATTGATCATAGAAAAGGGAAAATTTATTTACAAGGTCCAGCCGACGAATTGTTGAAAGAGGTAAAAAATGAGGTATGGTCGTGTAGAGTGCCTAATAATCAATGGAGTAATTTTGAAAGAACACATTGTATTGCTAATTCGCATGTAATGAAAGAAGTTATAGAAGCAAGAGTTATTTCTACGTCATCCCCAATAGAGGGTGCGATAATTGTAGAACCAACTTTGGAGGATTTGTATTTGAAGCTTTTTCTGATGAGTTACAAGAAGGGTAGTAAATCTAATGAGTGAGATGATTAAATATGAATGGAAAAATAATGGAAAAGTAGATTAGCTCAACTAGTTATAATTGGTTGTGGATTGTTTTAGTGTTTTGTGTTTGGGCCAGTATTATGCAAATAAGTGCGACAAATGAAAAAGGTGAAAATTTTTCGGGAATGAGTGCTGTAGAAGTGATGAAGAATACGCAGAAGAAAATAGAATTAACACAGGAAAACGTTAATGATATAGTAGGACGGTATTTAAAATACATTTCAGATCCTGGTACAAATTCAGAAAGCGAAACATATCATTACTTGTCAGAAGAAGTATATAGAACGTTTTATCTTCCGAACAGAGAGTTATTGAGTTTAGTTACTAATGTATATAGAGAACCGGGAAGCGGTAGTAGTATAAAAGAAGTTTGGAAGAAAATGTTGGGAAAGATTTTCGGAAAGCACAAATAAAAAGAGACATTGCATATATAAATTTGCAAAAGAACAAGGACGATTGACATCTGGTGAAGCCGATTACTGGAAAGAAAAAGATAGGAAATTTGCAGGAATATCAATATGGTTATCACAAGGGATGGAGTATGATTTTAGATACATTAACATGGCCTGTGTTAATTATGATGCTGATTTGTATAGGAATTGCACCAATATTTGCTGGTGAATATCAGTCTAAATGTGATTCATTAATTTTATGCATGAAATATGGAAGAAGTAAGTTGATTTTGGCAAAGATTATTTCTGGATGGTTATATGCAACAGGTGTTTACTGGGGAATAACATTGATCTATTCAAGTATCTATATGATTTTTTTAGGAACACAAGGTGCAGATTTACCTATTCAATTAAAGTATCCAGCTATGTCTGTCGGATATAATCTTACAATGGGAGAAGCGGTAGGAATAACATTATTATTGGGATATTTCTTTACATTAGGAATTATGGGAATAACACTTTTTATGTCTGCTTTATTGAAAAACACTTATGCGGTTATTATTGTCGCATTTCTGTTGATTATAATCCCAACATTTTTATCACTGGATACGGGGGGATATGTGTGGAGCCATGTACTATCTTTACTACCACCTAAAATAGCAGATTTTCCTTTCAGTCGTATACGGCATATAGTATAGGAAATATTGTGTTGAGTTGGCCGGTTATGGCAATTTTGGTAAATGCAATAGTAGCAGTACTCTGTTCAGTTTTGGGATATATTATTTTCGAATCGA
>ENA-OPZD01000263-OPZD01000263.1-human-gut-metagenome-genome-assembly--contig:-NODE-263-length-15814-cov-3.375343_pt1 | contig 15814 bp, 17 predicted proteins | sample MGYA00242479_ERZ504495 | MGnify/ENA primary metagenome ERZ504495 (study PRJEB26092, sample SAMD00036286) | human gut metagenome | host: Homo sapiens | study: EMG produced TPA metagenomics assembly of... | reverse complement strand
TTTGATGATTGTCCGCTTTTACTTTATTTATGGAACAAACAAAGAAAGCAAGCCACAAATTAATATGTAAATATAATTCGCAACTGTCTCTTATGTTCATAACTATAGCAAATTTCATTATGGTTGTCAAGGATTTTTCCTTTACCATCCCTTTTTGACAATCCCGTCCCCATATTTTCCTTCTAATTTTCTTCAACGCCTCTTTTAGATTCTTCTTTTTCTTCCTAGTCTCTTCGGATTCGAACTTCATATCGAACAGACTCAACTGCTCCGGTTCGCTTTCTTCCGATAATTTAGACGTCCGGATTCCAAGAAGTCTGATAGGTTCTCCGTTCCACAATTCACGGAATAATTCAATAGCGCTCCGGTAAATATCCTGATCCTGGTTCGACGCTTTCTCCATCTGCATCTGATGGGACACCTGATTAAAAGTGTGATACTTGATCTCCACACTGACCATTCCGGCTTTCTGCCCGGCTTTTCGCAATCGTCGTCCCACGCTTGCAGCCAGATCTTTTAACACCGGCAATGCCTCTTCCTCTGTTGTCAGATCTTTTGGCAGTGTCGTAGAATTACCGACTCCTTTTGCTTCTGCCCGGACGCTTTCTACTTCCGAATCATCGAGCCCGTTGGCAAATTCCCATAACTTTCTTCCATGACTTTTCAGATGTAATTCCAGAATCGCCGGATCTGTATTCGCCAGATCTCCAATCGTATAGATTTCCAGCTTCTTCATCGTCTCTACACTGGAACGACCTGCCATAAATAACTCTCCGATCGGCAGCGGCCACATTTTCACCGGAACTTCTTCCGGGAACAGCGTGTGCACTTTATTCGGTTTTTCAAAGTCGGATGCCATCTTTGCCAGAACTTTTCTGGAAGATATCCCCACATTTACCGTGAATCCGACCTTTTATACACCTCATCTTTAATTTCATTCGCACCTTCCACAGGAGATGTGAACCGGTCTGCGATTTCTGTAAAATCCATGTAACATTCATCCACACTGACCTGTTCTATATGTGTCGTGTAAGTACGCAGGAAATCCATAAGTCTCCGGCTGTATTCGCGGTACATCTGGTGATCCGGCGGATAACTTTTCAGATTCGGACACTTACGAAAGGCATTCGCAACAGGTTCCCCTGTGCGGATGCCATATCTTTTTGCCGGAATGGATTTTGCCAGAACGATACCGTGGCGGGACTTCTGGTCGCCGCCAATGATCGCCGGTATCGTCCGGATATCCACTTTCGCTCCATTCTTTAGTTGTTCTACTGCAGTCCAGCTAAGATAAGCTGAATTGACATCTATGTGAAATATTATTCGCACACACTCTGACTCCTTGCCACAAGCTTACCGTCTTCCACATCTATGATGATCGTATCCTGTGCGCCTACGTCGCCCTGCAGCATCAGTTTTGCTGCCAGTGTATCGACGTGTTTCTGGAGGAATCGCTTCAGTGGTCTTGCACCATAATTCGAATCATATCCTCCGTCTACGACATATTTCTTCGCATCTTCGGTCAGGAAAATAGAATCTCACGATCAGCCAGACGTTTGTTGACATCAGCTACTAATAAGTCAATAATGTCATAAATATTGTCTTTCGTCAATGGTTTGAACATGATCGTCTCATCCAGACGGTTCAGGAACTCTGGTCTGAAGTGTGCTCTTAAGTCTTCCATTACCGCATTCTGGCTCTCCTGGCTGATGTTGCCATTTTCGTCCATACCATCCAGCAAATACTGTGATCCGATATTAGATGTCATGATCAGTATCGTATTCTTAAAATCTACGGTACGTCCCTGTGAATCGGTGATACGTCCATCGTCTAATACCTGTAACAGAATATTGAATACATCCGGATGTGCCTTTTCCACTTCATCAAACAATACGACAGAATATGGTCTTCTTCTGACTGCTTCTGTAAGCTGACCACCTTCATCGTATCCGACATATCCCGGAGGCGCTCCGATCAGACGGGACACGGAATATTTCTCCATATACTCACTCATATCGATACGTACCATGTTATTCTCATCATCAAACAGATTCTCTGCCAGTGCTTTTGCAAGCTCTGTCTTACCTACACCGGTAGGTCCAAGGAACAGGAACGAGCCGATTGGTTTGGTCGGATCTTTGATTCCTGCTTTGGAACGGATGATGGCTTCTGTTACCAGTTCTACCGCTTCATCCTGTCCAATAACTCTCTTATGCAGTTCATCACCCAAATGTAAAGTCTTGCTTCTTTCGCTTTCATTTAATTTTGCAACAGGAATTCCAGTCCAACGGGATACGATTCTTCCGATCTCTTCATCATTGACACTTTCATGTACCAGTGAGAGATCTTCATCTTTTTACTTTGGCTTCTTCATCCTCTAACTGTTTCTGGAGTTGTGGCAGTTTACCATACTGAAGTTCTGCAGCCTTTTCCAGATCATAAGAATGCTTTGCCTTTTCTATATCTTTATTAACCTGTTCAATCGCTTCACGGAGTTTCTGAACACGCTCGATACCGACTTTTTCATTATCCCATTGTGCTTTCTTTCCTGCAAATTCATCTCTGAGTTCTGCCAGTTCCTGCTGTAAATGTTCCAGACGTTCTTTACTTAATCTGTCATCTTCTTTCTTCAATGCAGTTTCCTCAATCTCCATCTGCATAATCTTACGATTCAATTCATCCATCTCTGCCGGCATAGAATCCAGTTCTGTTTTAACCAGTGCACATGCCTCATCTACAAGGTCGATGGCCTTATCCGGAAGAAAACGGTCAGAAATATAACGATCAGATAAGGTTGCAGCTGCTACCAATGCACCGTCTGTAATCTTTACACCATGGAACACTTCATAACGCTCTTTCAGTCCACGAAGGATTGAGATGGTATCTTCAACGGTTGGTTCTTCTACCATAACCGGCTGGAAACGTCTCTCAAGAGCTGCATCTTTTTCAATATACTGACGGTATTCATCCAGTGTCGTTGCGCCGATACAGTGCAATTCTCCTCTTGCCAGCATAGGTTTTAACATATTACCGGCATCCATAGCTCCGTCTGTCTTACCTGCTCCGACAATTGTGTGTAATTCATCAATGAACAGGATGATCCTTCCGTCACTGTTCTTCACTTCTTCCAGTACTGCTTTCAGACGTTCTTCGAATTCACCACGATATTTTGCACCGGCTACCAGCGCTCCCATATCCAGGGAGAAGATTGTCTTCTCTTTCAAGCCTTCCGGTACATCACCACGTACAATACGCTGTGCCAACCCTTCGACAACGGCAGTCTTACCTACACCGGGTTCTCCGATGAGGACCGGATTATTCTTTGTCTTACGGGAAAGGATTCTAATCACATTCCGGATCTCGGAATCACGTCCGATGACCGGGTCCATCTTCTGTTCTCTTGCTCTTTCTACCAGATCTGTACCATATTTATTCAATGTATCATAGGTATCTTCCGGGTTATCACTGGTCACTTTCTGATTGCCTCTGACGGTTGAAAGTGCCTGTAAGAATCCTTCTCTTGAAATGCCCATCTCACGGAAAAGTGCTTTTACTTCTTTGCCTGCATATTTCATAATAGAAAGGAAGAGATGCTCTACCGATACATATTCATCTCCCATTGCTTTGGCTTCATCTTCACCATGAATCAATGCTTTATTCAGATCCTGTCCGACATACTGCTGTCCGCCCTGAACTTTTGGCCGTTTCTGAATGGCTTCTTCTACTCTGTTAATGATGAGATTCTTATCCAGCCCCATCTTTTCCATCAATTTCGCAATCAAACTGTCATCCTGTGTCAGCAATGCATAGAGCAGATGCTCCTGTGCAATCTCCTGGTTGCCATAGTCCATTGCAATACGTTCACAGTTCTGTACAGCCTGCAGTGATTTTTTGTGTAAATTTATTTATATTCATATAGACAACCTCCTTTTTGCTCTTGTTTCTATTTGCAATATAACATTACATCTTTTTGTTAGCACTGTCAAGAGATGAGTGCATAATTTTTTTGTGAAGAATTTGTGAACGCTGCCAGCCATGCAAAATGGTGAAAAAAAGACGCCCTGCTATGATATTTCCTGAAGCATATATAATTTTGAATAAACGGTTAAAGTATACGGAAAATATTTTTCCCCAAACACAAACCATAGACTGTTTATCAGATGAATCGCACTGCACAGAATCAGATATATAGCAAGAGGGCGACCCTTCCATGGAAGGCACGCCAGCAGAATGATTATTCCAAGAGAAATTCCTGCATTTATAAGGCTTATCTGTATTCCCGGATATACGGTTTCTGCACTGAGATAGCTGATTTTTCCAAACAGAGGATACGTTTCTGAACGGATTCCAACATACATATGCGGTTCATATTTCTTTAAAACACCGGCACATATCTTACAGATCATCCTAGTCAGATCATCGATCTGAGTCCACATAAGCAGAAAGCCAAGCAGGATCAGTATGACAATATACAGAATACATTTCTTTTTATCTGCCTCAATTCTTCGATAGGTTCTGGTATAATCAATTACTTTCTTTTCTTTCATAGCCCCCTCCTTTTTTACATTCAAACCAGATGGAAAGACCTTCTTTTATTTTCTGCTCTTCCACAGGTTTCATAAAAAAATATTCTATCCGCAGCCTGAACGCATGAAGCGAAAAATCAAGGTCACTGCACCAGATAATTCCACATTTCGGATACAGAGAACGAAGGTGTTCTGCTGCATTCAGGCCGGACACACCCGGTAATGCGAGAAACACCACTGTCGGTACTGTTTTCAATGTCTGTGCAAAAAATTGTTCCTGCTTCTGATAAATTTCAATCAGTGGAAAGACATGCTTCTCTGTACAGTAATTCCTGATATATTCCGCACTTTTTTGTCCTTCCTGTTCCTGGTCGGTCAATATGGCAATACAATACACGACAACACTCCCCTTCCTTTCCATTTAAGCTAGTTTCATTTGTTATTCTCATTATAAGAAAGGCAGAAATCATTTCAACAATTCTGTCACGAAGCGACAGAAAATAGCACGAATTGTAACTCCGTGATATTGTTTTGTGATATACTGTTACCAGAGCGTTTTTGAAATAACTACTCCACTTGCCTGTCTGCTGCTATAGATTACACAGATGAAAAAAGTCTCAGCAAAGCGGAATTTTATAAATATATATAAGGAAGATCTACTATGAAAATTGCAATTGTTGATGATATTTCAGACGAACGGACACTGCTGCGAAACAGACTGGAATCTCAGTTTTCCAGACGCAATGTCCATACAGATATATTTGAATATGAAAATGGAGAAACATTCCTCACTTCAGCGAAAGAATGCCCTTTCACTGTAGTGTTTCTGGATATTTATATGAATGGAGCCAATGGAATTGATATCGCAAAAGAACTTCGCAGATCAGACACAGACTGTCTGCTGATCTTTACAACAACTTCCACTGACCATGCTTTAGAGGGATTTCAGGTCCGGGCTCTGCACTATCTTGTAAAGCCCTACAGTGAAAATGATATTTCCGCGCTGGCAGATGAAATCCTTTCCCGCATCCCGGATTCCGGAAAATACATAGATGTTAAGGTAAACGGCAGTAATATTCAGATTCCTTTCCAGGAAATAATCTACGCAGAGCATTTTTCTCACATGATTCACATCCACACTGCCGGTGAAAGGGAGCTGGTCACCCGCCAGTCCTTTGATTCCTTCATAACCTCCCTGAAAATGGACGCACGTTTCTATCAGTGTAACCGAGGTGTCGTGATCAATCTGGAGCATGCCGTTGATTTTGACGGATCAGGTTTTTGCCTTGATAACGGAAGCAATGTCCCGGTCAGCCGGAAGCTGCTCAAAAACGCCAGACAGACATTTATGGAATTTCTGTTCCAAAGGAGGTCTTGAAATGACTGACATACTTCGCCCTGTACTTGAACTTTCCGTAATCATTCCCGGCATACTGCTGTCATATCTGCCTGTAAAAAGCTATCTGCGACAGACACCGCTTAAGCTGACAGCGTGGCTTTTTCCTCTTCTCCTGGGAATCTGTATTTTCGGAGGAGCAGTTTGCTGTACCTTCCACTTTCCCACCAGATGGATCCTGTTTCCTCTGTTGCCTGTTATTATGCTTATTTATCATAAAACGTTAAAAATCTCTGTCTGGAAATCCGTCAGTATTTTCTGGCAGTCTTTGCCGTTTTTGCATGTGTCAATAGTCTTTCCCGGGCAGTCAATGCACTTATTACTGCTGACCTGCATATTACAGAAAATGAGCTGTGGTTTCGTACCAGTGCCGGAATTTTCTATAACGTCATCTGCCTGCTGTTTGTTCTGGCAGCCTGGTATCCTGCCCGCCACTGTGTTCAGACAATGATCGCAGACGAAAACTTTGCCCAAACCTGGTATGTATTCTGGATCCTTCCGGTAATCTTCATCGGAGTGAATCTTTTTATGATTCCTAAATACCGCAGCACTTTATATACCGGGTGGGTCCTGCAGTGTTATATTGTTTAGTCTTGTACTGCTCATAATCCTGCTCCTGTTTTATGTCATGTTTCTCATGATGGCGGTCAGCCTGAACAGAAATGCCAGACTTCAGCAGGAGAACCATTTTCTTTCCCTTCAGCAGGAAAGATACGAGAATCTCTGCATGGCCATTGAAGAAGCAAGGCAGGCACGTCACGATATCCGCCATCATTTTGTCCGTCTGTCCACTCTGGCAGAACAGGGTGACATAGAAAAAATTAAAGAATATCTCTCTGCTGCAACCGGCAAAATCTCTGACTATAACCTGCATTTCTGTGAAAATCAGGCTGTTGACAGTGTTTTCGGATATTATTCCACCATTGCAGAAAGAGAAAACATTCCTTTTCATGCACTGGTTTCCCTGCCTGCTGATCTTTCCATAGATGAGATTAATCTGTGCCTTGTGTTTTCCAATCTGCTGGAAAATGCCATCCAGGCAAGTGTAAAAACAGCGCCCGCCCGCAGAAAGATTAACGTGGAAGTTTATCCCCACCATAATCATCTCCTTCTGATCCATGTGGAAAATACCTTCGATGGCAAAATACAGCAAAAAAACAATATTTTCCAATCCTCCAAACACTCCGGAAATGGAATAGGAATCGAATCTGTCCGCCACATTACCGACAAAAAACGGCGGTGCCTGTGACTTTACCTATAAAGATGGTATTTTCTCTGCAAAAATAATGCTCCGGATATAATCAGTTATTGATTATACCCGGAGCATTTTGCAAAAATATTCAAATATCTCTTGAAGTATCTAAAATTATTCCATACACTCATCCAGAATTGCAGCCATCTTGTCAATGTGTTCTTTTGTGATCACAAGCGGAGGTACGATTCTCAGTACATCACTGCCTGCAGAAATCACCAGCAGTCCTTTTGCAAGAGCAGCTTTTACAACTTCTCCAACCGGGCGGCCCTGGATCACGATTCCCTGCATGAAGCCCATGCCTCGTCTTGTTGCAGCGCATTCATGTTTTGCAACAATTTCATCCAGTTTCTGTTCCAGATATGGAGTCATTTCCTGTACATGTTCAATGATCTTATCATTCTCATAAATGTCAAATACTTTGCTGACTGCAGCACATACAAACGGGTTTCCACCGTAAGTTGTACCATGATCACCTGGCTCCAGAGAAGCTTTGGCAGCTTTTTCGCTCAGTACAAACGCACCTACCGGCACACCACATCCAAGAGCCTTGCACTTGTCATAATATCCGGCTGTACACCGTATGCCTGCCATGCAAAATAATGTCCGGTTCTTCCCATACCGCACTGGATCTCATCGAAGATCAGCATAATATCTTTCTCATCACAGATCTGACGCAGACCTTCCAGAAATTCCTTCTTCGCCGGATAGATACCACCCTCACCCTGAACAACCTCAGTGATAATTGCGCAGGTCTTATCTGTGATCTGAGCCTTTACGCTCTCAAGGTCATTAAAATCCGCAAACTTCACACCACCCATCAGAGGCTCAAAGGGCTCTCTGTAATGAGCAGTTCCTGTCACGGAAAGTGCTCCGATACTTCTTCCATGAAAGGAATGGTTCATGGCAATGATCTCATGATCTGCATGTCCGTCACGTACATATGCATATTTCTTAGCTGCTTTTAAAGCACCTTCGATTGCTTCTGTACCACTGTTGGTAAAGAATGCCTTGCTCATTTTACTTGCCTTTACCAGCTTCGCACCTGCTTCGATGATCGGCTCATTGTAATATAAGTTGGAAATATGCATCAGCTTATCAATCTGATCTTTTAATGCTTCATCATATCCCGGATAATGATATCCCAGAGAATTTACAGCAATACCTGCTGCAAAATCCAGATATTCCTTTCCCTCGGAATCATATAAATAACATCCCTGTCCCTTTTCAAAAACAACAGGAAAACGATTATAGGTGTGAAGGATACTCTCTTCGGATTCCTTCATCTGTTCATTCATGTTCATTGTAATATTTCTCCCCGTCTTCTCTCAGAATCGCAGTACCAATACCTTTGTTTGTAAAGATCTCCAGCAGTAAGCTGTGAGGAATTCTTCCGTCAAGGATATGGACTCTGTTAACGCCTTCTTCAATGGCATCAATACAGTTTTTCAGCTTCGGAATCATACCTCCGCCTACATAACCGTCATCGATCAGTTTCTGTGCTTCATCTACATGAAGTTCAGAGATCAGGCTGGACGGATCATCCTTGTCTTTATAAACGCCTTCAATATCAGAAAGGAATGCAAGCTTCTCAGCATGAACAGCCTCTGCAATGGCACATGCCGCATCATCCGCATTAATATTATAAGTAGCGAACTCATCGTCATAACCTACCGGGAAAATGATCGGCAGGAAATCTTTCTCCAGAAGATCCTCCAGAATCTTCGGCTCAACCTTTGTAACTTCACCAACAAATCCGATGTCTCCGCCCTCTGTCTGTTTCTTGCGGCATTTCAGCAGACCACCGTCTTTACCACTGATACCAACAGCATTTACACCAAGAGATTCCACCATGGCAACCAGTTCCTTGTTCACCTTCGCAAGAACCATCTCTGCGATCTCCATAGTATCTTTATCTGTTACACGAAGACCATTAATAAATTTCGGCTCCATACCTACCTTGCCAACCCAGCGGCTGATTTCCTTACCGCCGCCATGAACGATGATCGGTTTAAAACCAACCAGTTTCAAAAGAACAACATCCTTGATCACGTTCTTCTTCAGTTCATCATCCAGCATGGCACTTCCGCCGTACTTTACAACTACAATCTTACGATTAAATCTCTGAATATAAGGAAGCGCCTCGATCAGCACCTCCGCTTTATCTAAATATTTCTGATTAATCATTATTCTCTCCTTTTTCCAGTCAATGTCTGGTCTCCATCCCTGCTTATTGCTTTTCGCAATTAAAGCAGGAGACTTACCTGATTCGGTTAAAATCACCCTTATTCACAGAATTTTGTTATGAACGGTAATCTGCATTGATTTTTATATAATCATAAGTCAGGTCACAGCCCCATGCAGTTGCTGTGGCATCACCCATCTTCACATCAGCGATTGCTGTGACAGCTTCCTCAGAAAGAATCTTCGTTGCCTCTTCTTCACTGTAATCCACAGCCACACCATTCTCAATAATCTGGATCTTACCAGCCTTACTCTCAAAGAACAGATCCACCTTCTCAGGATCAAACTTCGCACCGGAATATCCCATAGCACACAGGATTCTTCCCCAATTTGCATCATGTCCGTAGATAGCAGCCTTTGTCAGAGAAGAAGTAACAACAGACTTGCTCAATGTAACTGCCTGCTCCTTAGACTCTGCACCAATGATCTTCACCTCAAACAGTGCAGTCGCACCCTCTCCGTCACCTGCGATCTTCTTCGCCAGAGTAGTATTGATATAATTCAGCGCAGCCTTGAAGGTTTCGTAATCCTCACCCTTCTCTGTGATCTCCGGATTCTCAGCCAGACCATTAGCCAGAAGAAGAACTGTATCATTAGTAGAAGTATCTCCATCAACAGAAACCATATTGTAAGTATCCTTAACATCCTCACTTAACGCTTCCTGCAGCATCTTCTTGGAAATCTTCGCATCAGTAGTAACAAACCCAAGCATGGTACACATATTCGGATGGATCATACCGGAACCCTTACACATACCACCAACAGTAACCGTCTTACCGCCAATCTCAATCTGAACAGCAACCTCTTTCTTCTTGGTATCAGTAGTCATGATCGCCTTCGCCGCCTCAGTACCAGCCTCCAGAGAACCATCCAGCTTCGGCGCCATCATCTTCACACCATTCTTAATACGGTCAATGGGAACCTGCATACCAATCACACCTGTAGAAGCAACCAGCACACTGTCAGCAGCCACCCCAAGAATCTCAGCAGCCGCATCTGCAGTCTCCTTACAATAACCATAACCTTCTGCACCAGTACATGCATTGGCAATACCACTGTTACAGATCACCACCTGTGCAGACGGATGATTATAAACAATATCCTGATCCCATTTAACAGGCGCAGCCTTCACCACATTGGTAGTAAAAGTCCCCGCAGCTACACAAGGCACCTCACTGTAAACCATAGCCATATCTGTTCTGCCCTTATACTTAATCTCAGCCGCAGCCGCCGCTGCCTTAAATCCCTTAGCTGCCGTAACGCCGCCATCTATAATCTTCATAAAACCTCAATCCTTTCTATATAATAAGACAAACTATCTTGTTTCCCGTCCACATCCTCCACGCTCAGCGACTGCCGCAACTCCCCTGCGCAGTCACGTCCGTCAGACATCCACATCTCTTCCGTCCTGAAAAGTCAGCTCCGGAAATTATTTGGTTTTGAACGCATTTGCAGGGGCTGTAGTAACTCTTAGTGCTCGGGAATTTGCGTTATGAGGCGGCTGAATCACTGTCTGAGCGAAGTTTGCAACGGAGCGAGTTTGACAAGCCGCCTCATGCCTTTAGCAAATTCACGAACACTTAGAGTTAGTAAGCCCCGAAACCGCGTTTCAAAACCAAATAATTTCCGGAGCGTCCCCTTTTCTCTAACTTACGGACACATCGGCACCTGCAGCAGTCCCTCAGCCTCCTTAAATCCAAACATCAGATTCATATTCTGCACAGCCTGTCCCGCAGCACCTTTAACCAGATTATCCATAGCCCCCATCATAATAACTCTGTGAGTTCTCTGATCAATCTTAAAATTCACATCCACATAATTACTTCCTTCCACACACTTCGTCTGCGGACAAACATCCTTATCCAGCACACGAACGAAAGTCTCATTCTCATAATACCTATCATAAACTGCCTTCACCTCTTCATAAGAAACATCCTTAGTCAGAGAAGCATAAGCAGTCACAAGAATACCACGATTCATAGGAATCAGATGAGGTGTAAAATTGATCAGCACTTCCTTACCACACGCATAACCAAGCTGATCCTCAATCTCAGGTGTATGTCTGTGAGTAGCAACACCATAAGCCTTAATATTCTCATTTACTTCACAGAACAGATTGGCAACCTTCGCTCCACGTCCTGCTCCTGAAGTACCGGACTTCGCATCAATAATAATGGTAGACGGATCGATCAGTCCCTCTTTAATCAGCGGATAAATAGAAAGTGTGGAACATGTAGGATAACATCCCGGATTCGCAATCAGTCTTGCCTTCTTAATCTCCTCACGATTAATCTCACACAAACCATAAACCGCCTCATCAATAAACTGCGGAGCTTTATGCTCAATTCCGTACCATTTCTCATATTTCTTCACATCTTTAATACGGAAATCCGCACTCAGATCAATAACTTTCGCCTTAGAAAGAATTCCTTCATTAATTAAAGAAGCACACAGTCCCTGAGGAGTAGCTGTAAAGATCACATCCACTTCATCAGCTAATGCTTCCATATTATCATCCATACATTTCGCATCTACCAGCTTAAAAAAGTTCTGATAAACATCTGCATATTTCTGGTCAATATAACTTCTTGAACCATACCACGCAACTTCCACATCTTTATGTCCCAGAAGCAGTCTCACGATCTCGTTACCTGCATATCCTGTGGCACCGATAATTCCTGCTTTAATCATAATAATTTCCTCCATCTTCGCCTCATCCGGCGGTCTTCATTTCATAGTAAAACTTTACTCTATCAGAGTGCTGGACTAATTATACATCTTACCTGCATAATATGCAATAGTCATTTTTCAATGTTTTTACATGGATTTTATTTCAGTTCACGGATTTCCCCCTGTCTTTTCCTATATTATGTTGCATATTTATGCAAAAACAGATAAAACTTTTTTGCATTTTTCTATTGCATATTTATAAAAAAGGTGTATATTATCACTTGTTAAGCGGAATCACACGAAATCATCTTGTTCCGCATTGAATATTTATTCAAAAATTTCAATCAGAAATTACCGCATTTATTCAAAAATAATGCGCTGAACTCCCGACCTATTCATTTACTTTCGGCAAACGGATATCTCAGGAAATTTTTACAAATCAGGAAAATAATAAAATCCAATTTCAGGAGGAATACAATCATGAAAGAAAAAGTCGTTTTAGCATACTCAGGCGGTCTTGATACCACAGCCTTAATCCCATGGTTAAAAGAAACATTTGATTACGATGTTGTCTGCTGCTGCGTAAACTGCGGTCAGGGAAACGAACTGGACGGACTGGATGAAAGAGCAAAGCTTTCCGGTGCTTCCAAATTATATATCGAAGATATCGTAGATGAATTCTGTGATGACTTCATCGTTCCATGTGTACAGGCAGGTGCTGTATACGAACACAAATATCTCCTTGGTACATCCATGGCCCGTCCGGCAATCGCTAAGAAATTAGTTGAGATTGCACGTAAAGAAGGCGCAGTTGCTATCTGCCACGGTGCTACAGGTAAAGGTAATGACCAGATCCGTTTCGAACTCGGCATCAAGGCTCTTGCTCCTGACATCAAGATCATCGCTCCATGGCGTATGACAGACAAATGGACCATGCAGTCACGTGAAGATGAGATCGCATTCTGTAAAGCTCACGGAATCGACCTTCCATTCGATGCAAGCCACAGCTACAGCCGTGACAGAAACTTATGGCATATCAGCCATGAAGGTCTGGAACTGGAAGATCCTTCACAGGCTCCAAATTATGACAATATGCTTGTTTTAGGTGTTACACCTGAGAAAGCCCCTGATAAAGAAACAGAAGTTACCATGACATTCGAGCAGGGTGTTCCGAAAACATTAAACGGCAAAGAAATGAAAGTTTCCGAGATCATCACAGAGCTCAACAAATTAGGCGGCGAGAACGGTATCGGTATCGTTGACATCGTTGAAAACCGTGTTGTTGGTATGAAATCCCGTGGTGTATATGAGACTCCTGGCGGAACAATCCTTATGGCAGCTCATGAACAGCTCGAAGAACTGACACTCGACCGCGAGACAATGGAAACCAAGAAGAAACTCGGCAGCCAGTTTGCTCAGGTTGTATACGAAGGAAAATGGTACACACCGCTTCGTGAAGCAATTCAGGCATTCGTTGAGTCCACACAGAAATATGTAACAGGTGAAGTTAAATTCAAACTGTACAAAGGCAACATCATCAAAGCCGGTACAACTTCTCCATACAGCCTGTACAATGAATCTCTTGCATCTTTCACAACAGGTGACCTCTATGACCACCACGATGCAGATGGATTCATCACACTGTTCGGACTTCCACTGAAAGTTCGCGCTATGATGTTAAAGAAGTTGAGCAGAACAAGAAATAATTAATTGATAACAGATTCAGCCAGATGGACACTTTATTCATCTGGCTGTTTTATTACCTGATACAGTATTGCAATTCTGTAAAAATGGCACAAAAAAGACACAGCCAGATGGCCATGTCCGTTTTTATCTGCTATGTTTATGATTATCTGCTTTCCAGTTCCGCACGTTTCTTATCGATAAGCTCCTGAAGTTTTTCCAGCTCTTCCACTGTAATCCCATCAGATTCCAGAAGCGCATTCATCATTTCCACCGGATTAATCTTTCTGCTTTTGGCATTTCCCTTTAAATAATCCTCTCTTGAAAGAAGAGGGGTATAATTTCTTGCATACACCTTGCCGTTCATTGAAGTTCCCGCAACCTGGATCAGGTTCTCTTTCAAAAGAAGCTCCAGGCATCTTCTTACTGTCGGCATTTTCAGTTCCGGTGCAATGTCATTGATCTCAAAAGCAGACAATGGTCTTCCCTCTTCCCAAAGCACATTCATAATATCATAACGTTTACCTTTTAAGATGTCCATCTTAAGATCTCCTTCCATTTTTAACCAGATATCACTATAATACAGAAATATCGAATTAATTACAATTACAGAGACCTTACACTGATTTACAGTCCTTTTACAAATTTGTTACCAAGTTTATCCGGACAATAATACATCTTTCTACACATCACGAATCATTTCGTCATAAAACAAGCTGTTTTTTCTCAAGACGGGCATATACCCACTCTCTGAAAAGTGTATAGATGACAGATACTGTCGGAATGAAGATCAGCATTCCCGCAATTCCCATCAGACTGCCGCCAAGTGTTACAGCTACCAGTACCCAGATGGATGGAAGCCCGACAGAACCACCTACCACATGAGGATAGATCAGGTTTCCTTCTATCTGCTGCAGGATAAGGAAAAGTCCCAGAAACAGAACTGCTTTTACAGGACTTATCATAAGAATCAGAAAAAATGCTACCCAGCATCCGATAATTCCGCCAAACAGCGGGATCAATGCTGTAAATGAAATCAGGACACCCGCCAGCATTGCATATGGAAAATGCAGGATTGTCATGGATACAAAGAACATACTTCCAAGAATCACAGCTTCGATACACTGTCCGGTAATAAAGCTGGAAAAAATCCTGTTTGCCAGATTCCATACATGTGCCAGATATCTGACCGGTTTTTCCGGGAACATTGCGTACATTGCTTTTTTTACCTGCTGCATAAGTTTTTCTTTCTGCAAAAGGACGTAGCAGGCAAAGACAAAGCCGATGGATACATTCATTGCAGTAGTCAGAAGTCCCATGGTGATGGACACTGTGGAGGAAACAATGTTATTGACTCCGTTCTTCAGTACGCCGAGTACAGAATCGATTATTTTTCCCGGCTCAATGTCAAGAGACTGCGCCCATTTCACAACTTCCGGATTGTTTCCGAATACATTGTCGATCCATTTCTGGAAGACCGGAATGTTTTCTTCTATCTTTTTCGCTATATTTACGAATGTTGCCCCCAGTTCCGGTACTACTACCAGCATAACGATCACGATTATACAAATCACAAAGCAGATAGAAAGCACCAGGCTGACCGGCCTTGCCAGTTTTTGTGCTGTTTTTTCTCTTGTTTCAAGGCTTTTCCGAACAGATGATGTTCTATGAATTTCATTGGAATATTGAGGATAAAAGCGATTCCAAAGCCAATGATGAACGGAAAGAGAAAGCCAAGCAGAACTCTGACAGTGCTGATGACTATGTGCAGGTTCTGGACACCCAGGTATAAGAGAATTGCGAATGCGATGAGCCATCGGATTTTTTTCATGTTTTCTTTGTCTAGCTGCATATTTGTTTTTCCTTTCTTTTTGATATTGGAGAGTATTATATCATATTTTCCCAAAAAACGGACGCTTAGAAAAATATTTTATCTGCTATGCGGTTTCGGCATCTAAGAGATTCTAAGTCATCTGAAATCTGCTAAAAGCATGAGAAGAAAAAGTCTATGATTGCTCGTAGTGCTCAGGCAATGGACTTTTC
>ENA-OPZD01000261-OPZD01000261.1-human-gut-metagenome-genome-assembly--contig:-NODE-261-length-15834-cov-2.211052_pt1 | contig 15834 bp, 20 predicted proteins | sample MGYA00242479_ERZ504495 | MGnify/ENA primary metagenome ERZ504495 (study PRJEB26092, sample SAMD00036286) | human gut metagenome | host: Homo sapiens | study: EMG produced TPA metagenomics assembly of... | reverse complement strand
CAAAAAAGGCAGCTGCCCTTACTGCCACGCAGGATTTAATCCAAAATGCAGTTTACATGAGAATATTTATTTCTGTTGTACTATGTAACGTATTTTGAAAACATTTCCGTAATCTGCACGCCCCACTTTGCAGAAAGCTTTTTCAAACACACTCTAATGTATGAGAATACAAAATAACAAAAATTTGTATTCTCTTTTATTTGTCAAAAATCTGATATACTAATTAGAGTTAGAAAAGACTAACTAAATCAAACAAATAACAAGAACCTATTTCTTTTATTTGCATACAAATAAAAACAGGAGGAATAAATTGATGGATATAAATGTATTTTATGGAATTTTGATTCCTTTTCTTGGAACTTCTGCAGGAGCCGCCTGCGTATTTTTCATGAAGAAGAATCTGAATGAACAGATTCAAAGGGCACTTACCGGTTTTGCAGCGGGAGTTATGGTTGCAGCTTCCATATGGAGTCTGCTAATCCCGGCAATTGAACAGTCTTCCGGACTGGGGAAGTTTTCATTTGTACCGGCAGCAGTGGGATTTTGGATAGGGGTGCTTTTTTTGCTCTTGCTGGATCACATGATCCCGCATCTTCACCAGAACAGTGACAAGGCAGAAGGTCCGAAGAGCAGACTTCAGAGAACTACCATGCTGGTTCTTGCAGTAACTCTGCATAATATTCCGGAGGGAATGGCAGTAGGAGTTGTATATGCAGGTTATTTGACAGGTCACGCCCAGATTACTATCATGGGAGCTATGGCTCTTTCTATCGGGATTGCCATCCAGAACTTCCCTGAGGGAGCCATTATCTCCATGCCCCTGCGTTCTGAGGGAATGGGAAAAACCAAAGCCTTTGCAGGTGGAGTCCTGTCCGGGATTGTAGAACCTGTCGGTGCAGTCCTTACGATTCTTGCCGCCGGCCTCATTGTCCCGGCACTTCCATATCTTTTAAGTTTCGCTGCCGGAGCTATGCTCTATGTAGTAGTGGAAGAACTCATACCCGAAATGTCTGCCGGAGAACATTCCAACATAGGAACCCTTTTCTTTGCCATAGGATTCTCTCTGATGATGATACTGGATGTAGCACTTGGATAAACAGATAATAATGCACTATGGACAGAATATGTAGAGAGTACTATAGTAAGCTGTATAGGATTATAGTGATCATCAAAATAATGCTTTATTTCTGAGAATCGCTATAGACAGAAATTAGAGGTGGCAGATTAATGAAAACAGCAGAAACTCCTGCAGGGATATTTACGATCAACAAAGTGAAAATTCCCTCAGCATACACATGTGCAGCAGAACAAAAAATAGAATATATCAGCGAAAATCATATGCAGATCATTACTATGGATCAGGCAGTATCATTTGGAGATCAGATATTGTCCCCCAGAATCTGTCAAAGCTGTATGAATCCTGAAAAATTACAATCTATCCAACTGGAAATAGAATACTTTGGGGAAAAAGTATTTTTTATGGATCACTATAGTGTAAAAGAATGGAAAAAAGGCGATCCATTACCGGAAATCCATGAATGGTATCCGCATATAAAAAAAGCCAAATGCAATCCATGCAGAAACTGTGGAAGATGTTAAAATTGCACATATGTGCATTGAATGAAAATATGTTGAAAACCAGAATCTGAAATGCTATCATGCAATCGAAATCACAAGTAAATGAGTGTTAGAGTGTGTTTGAAAAAAATCATTCTCACAATCTGCACGCCCCACTTTGCGGTATATTTTGCCCGAATTCGGTTGCCGTAGCCCGCTACGACGCCCTCATCCGGGCAAAATCTCCCACAAATTGTGACATATATCTTGCGGAAAGCATTTTTCAGACACGCTCTAACATCATAAGAGTACACAATAAAGAAAGAGAGGAAATAATATTATGAGTTTCAGAGAAGTAAAAGCAGAAGAACTGACAATGAATCCATTTACCAAGATTGGAAAGGAATGGCTGCTGATCACAGCCGGAAATGAAGAAAAATGCAATACCATGACAGCAAGCTGGGGTGCAATGGGTGTTATGTGGGGAAAGAACGCAGTGACAGTGTATATCCGTCCTCAGAGATACACCAAGGAATTTGTGGACAGGGAAGATACATTTACAATTTCTGTTCTGGGAGAAGAGTATCGCAAGGCATTAAATTATTGCGGAAAGGTTTCCGGAAAAAATGCGGATAACAAGATTAAAGAAGCAGGACTGACTCCTTACTTTACAGACGGAACAGCCGGAATTGAAGAAGCTGACATGATCATGGTCTGCAAAAAATGTATCATGATGAGATTAAACCGGAATGCTTTGATGCCGGGGAAAACGACGGTAAGTGGTATCCGCAGAAAGACTACCATACCATGTATATTGCAGAGATCCTGAAAGTTCTTGTCAGAGAGTAAAAAAATGCATTACAAACAGTAAAAAAGAGGTAGTTTAATGAAAGACAAATTAAACAGGATTCATGCAGGGGCGTTATGGAGTTGGATAATTTTGCAAGATTCACTCTCGGTGTGGCACTTTTCGTCATTGTTGTAGGTTCTTTTATGAAGACAAAACGCAGCCGGAGGCGTTCTGGATACAGTTGGATTTATTCTTATCATTTATACATATTTCAGAATCCTTTCCAGAAATATCTCTGCACGATATGCGGAAAACCAGAAATATCTGGGATATACTCAGAAAATCCGCAGCCGGTTTACCAGAGAAAAAAATATGATGGAGCAGAGAAAAACACATCATATCTATACCTGCCCGGGTTGTGGACAGAAAATTCGTATTCCCAGAGGAAAAGGACAGAAGGTAGAGATTGAATGTCCGAAATGTCATGAGAAGTTTATCAAAAGACGTTGATTTGCTGCAAACACGCTCTGGCAGATCATCATAAGTTATGGGCTGGAGGAATTATGTTTGGTTATATAGTAATGAATAAGCCTGAAATCAAGTTTAAAGATTTTGATCTGTACAGATCCTTTTACTGTGGATTGTGCAGAGAACTCAAAAGTAAATATGGAATATCAGGACAGATTTCTCTGACTTATGATATGACATTTGTGGTGATTCTTCTCAGTGCGCTTTATGAGCCGCCCACACAAAAGGGAAGCACAAGATGTATCATTCACCCGGTATGTAAACAGCCGGTCAGAAGAAATACAGTGACAGAATATGCGGCAGATATGAATGTACTTCTTACTTATTATAAATGCCGGGACGATTGGGAGGATGAAAAAAAAGTAACTGCTCTTGGTTATTCAAAAGTTCTTCAGGGAAAAGTGAAAAAACTGGATCAGAAATATCCGGATAAATCCCGAAGAATACAGAAGCTTCTCAGTGAATTGTCTGAGATGGAGAAATCCGGAGAAAAAGACATTGACAAATGGCGGGCTGTTTCGGAAAAATTATGGAAGAGATTTTGCATGGAAACAGGATGTATGGGAAGATACTCTGCGCAGAATGGGATTTTTTCTTGGCAAATTTATTTATCTTCTGGATGCATACGATGATGTGGAAGAGGATATAAAAAATAAAAATTACAATCCTTTTTCAGAACAATATATAATAGAAGGGTTCGATGAGCAGGTACGCCGGATTCTGATCATGATGATGGCGCAGACCTGCAGGGAGTTTGAGAAACTTCCTATTATAAAATACACTGATATTTTAAGAAATATTCTTTACTCAGGGGTATGGTGTCGGTTTGAGGTGATACATAAGAAGAGAAAAGAAGCAGGAGAGAAAGATAATGATTGATCCGTACAGTATACTGGGGATTTCCAGAGATGCATCCGATGAGGAAGTGAAGAAGGCATATCGTAAGATGAGCAGAAAGTATCATCCGGATGCCAATATTGACAATCCGAATAAAGAACAGGCTGAGGAGAAATTCAAGCAGGTTCAGCAGGCTTATGAGCAGATTATGAAGGAAAGAGAGCAGGGAATCGATTACGGGAATTATGGCAGACAATAATTACGGTGGTTTTGGCGGATTTTCCGGACAGGCAGACTCTGGCTATCAGGATGAAGAGTCTATGCGCAGGCAGGCGGCAGCCAATTATATCCAGAGCGGTCATTATCGTGAGGCTGTGAATGTTCTGCAGTCACTTTCACAGAGGAACGGACAGTGGTATTATCTGTCTTCCATGGCAAACATGGGACTTGGAAATAACGTAAATGCATTGAATGATATTAAGCAGGCTATCCGTCTGGAACCGGATAATGTACAGTATCAGATGGTTTTGCAGCAGATGGAAGGCGGAGGAAACTGGTATCAGGAGATGCAGAATCCTTTTGGAGGTATGCCGACAGGCGGTGATGATTATTGTATGAAGCTGTGCCTGGCAAATATGGCATGCAGTCTGTGTTGCCCGGGAAGCGGCATATTTTGCTGCTAAAACGTTATTGTTCACTCCGTTCTCAGTAACGTAGCCAAAATTCATTCCAGATTGCCTGCGGCAATGGAATTTTGGTAATAATTGGATTGACAATTAAAAGTGAAATATTACTATAGTAAAGTGATAATGTGCAACTGTAATGATATGCAACAGTTGCGAACATATAATTAAGGTTACAGGAGGAAATCATAATGAGTATTCGTATTGGTATTTTAGGCTACGGCAATCTTGGCCGCGGTGTAGAGTGCGCAATCAAACATAATCCGGATCTGGAGCTTGTTGCTGTATTTACACGTCGTGCTCCGGAAACTGTTAAAATCCTTACAGAGACAGCAGCGGTATATTCTGTCAATGATGCCGAAAAAATGAAAGATAAGATCGATGTACTTATCATCTGTGGCGGAAGTGCAACAGATCTCCCGAAACAGACACCGGAATATGCGAAGATGTTTAATGTAATTGACAGCTTTGATACACATGCAAGAATTCCTGAGCATTTTGATTCAGTAGATGCAGCTGCAAAAGAAAGCGGTCATATCGGAATTATTTCAGTGGGCTGGGATCCGGGAATGTTCTCACTGAACCGTCTCTATGCAAATGCAATCCTTACAAACGGAAAGGATTATACATTCTGGGGCAAGGGGGTAAGCCAGGGACACTCAGATGCAGTACGCCGTATCAAAGGTGTAAAAGATGCAAAACAGTATACAATTCCTGTTGAAGCAGCACTGGAAGCAGTGAGAAACGGAGAAAATCCGGATCTTACAACAAGACAGAAACATACAAGAGAATGCTTTGTAGTTGCAGAGGAAGGTGCGGATCTGGCACAGATTGAGAATGATATCAAGACTATGCCTAACTATTTCTCTGACTATGACACAACTGTACATTTTATTTCTGAAGAAGAACTGAAGCGAGATCACAGTGGAATCCCACATGGCGGTTTCGTGATCCGATCCGGAAAAACGGGCTGGAATGATGAGAACAATCATGTGATCGAATATAGTCTGAAGCTGGATTCCAATCCGGAGTTTACATCTTCTGTACTTGTTGCATATGCAAGAGCTGCATATCGTATGAATAAAGAAGGACAGAGTGGTGCGAAGACCGTATTTGATGTGGCACCTGCTTATTTATGTGCTGCTGATGGTGCTGAATTAAGAAAGCATCTGTTGTGATCAGGGATATAAGATAATATTCTGTCTGTTGAAAAAATAAAGAGAAAACAGGTATACAGGTTATATTTCACAGTGTTATCTTGTGAAAAGAGACAAAGTATTTGTGGACTTTGTCTCTTTTTTTTTATGGAACAGACTGTGAAAAATTAGTGAATGTTTAACAGAATTTTACTTGTCTGTTGACGGGATATTTAAAGTGTAATATAATAGAGTCATAGAAACGTAATAACATTGTAAAAAACTTTGTTAAACCTTAGAGCGTATCTGAGAAGTATATGAGATATCAGAGCGATACCCACGATTCATACTTTTCAGACACGCTCTGATAATGAAAAAGAAAAGGAAGGTATGTATGCAAAACGTAAACAGGAAGTTTAAAATCTGGGGGGCACTTCTGTTTCTGCTGCTTTTTGCTGTGGGAGTTTCCATGTATTTTACTGCGGCAAATGTACAGGCTGCAACGAAAACAGGTTTTGTAACTATTAACGGAGATTCATACTACATAAATAAAGATGGCTCTAAACAGAAGGGTTGGCTGGAACTTGAAGGGAAGAAATATTACTTTAACACAAAGACCGGTGTTCAGGTAAAGGGCTGGGTTACTGACAGTAAAGGACGAAAGAGATATTTCAGTAAACAGGCTGGTATCATGATGACAGGCTGGGTCACTGATTCAAAGGATCAGAAAAGATATTTTAATCCATCTACCGGATTCATGCAGACGAAATGGCTGACATTGAAGGGAAAGAGATATTATTTCTACAGTAACAGTGGAGTTGCTGCCTGCAAGACATTCCTTACAGACAGTAAGAAAAATACCAGATATTTTACAAGTGCATGTTATATGCTTACCGGCTGGACAAAGAATTCCAGCAATGAATACAGATATTTTGAAACTGAAGACGGAATTATGGCAAAAGGTTTCCAGACACTTGACGGAAAAAATATTATTTTAATACAGGCAGCGGCAAGATGGCTGTAGGCTGGACGACAATTGATGGAAATAAGTATTATTTTGATAAGGAAACCGGTGTGATGGCTACCGGAGATGTAACAATTGATGGACAGAAATACCATTTTAATTCCAATGGTATATTGAGCAATACTACAAGTCCGACCGGTTCCAGAACAATCAAGAATTATCTGGCAGGTGCATTACAGCCTGTTGGTCAGGCTCTGTACGTATGGGGTGGCGGATGGAATGATTCCACCAGAAAAGGAACAAGTCAGACAATGACTGATTTCTATAACAGTCAGAGCAGCAGTTATGATTACAATAACTACAGAGATCTCAGCACAGCCAACAGAGCAAAAGGTTTTGACTGTTCCGGTTTCGTAGGATGGTCAGCTTATCAGGTAATGCAGAGTAAGTCCGGTGTAGGAAGCGGATATACAGTAGTTTCCGGTGAGATTGGTTCTTATTATAAGTCCATGGGCTGGGGAAGTATTCTCACTCAGGCGAATCTGGCAAGTGATGACTGGACAGTATATCCCGGAGATGTGGGATATGACAGTGGACATACATGGATCATTCTCGGACAGTGTGCTGATAAGAGTGCAGTGATCGTGCATTCTACCCCGAATGCAGGTGTTCAGATTGCAGGTACACCTACTCCGTCCGGTGGTTATTCCAGTCAGGCGATTGCACTGGCACAGAAGTATATGTCAAGATATCCGGGATATACCAAGTATGATTATCATACTTCATCTGGTAACTATATCAGAAGAGGTAATTATCTGAGATGGAACAGAAGTACGCTTTCTGATCCGGATGGATATATGAATATGACCGCAGACCAGATCCTTGCAGATCTGTTTAGCTGAGAAGTGAATAGTTAAGAAAATGGAAGCAGCTTTCGAATGAGGAGGCTGCTTCTTTTTTTGCGTTCTGTAGTAATTCCATAAATAATGCAAACAATCCAGCCCACTATAGCGTGAAGTCCTGCTACGTTACTGTCCACTCCGTTCACAGTAACGTAGCCAAAATTCATTCCAGATTGCTGCGGCAAGGAATTTGGACTTGTATGTCTCGGGATTTTGGCATATTCATGCCAAAACACCTCGCGGGATAGTGGTGTGTGAACAGTAACCCTGCATCAGATATCTTTGTCCTGTGTCAAATTATTACAACATGAAATGGAATATGTTTGAATTGTAGAAAGAAATGCGAAGAATAACAAAAAGATTAATAAATGTTACAAAAATATAAAATTTATGGTAATTAATCCTTGCGTTTTTGAGTGCAGTGTGTTAATATGTATAAGAATTAACTTAGATATTGCAAAAACATTAAGATATAGAAAGAAAATGTTACGAGGGTGAGAATTCATGAAGAAAAGAATTGTATGTCTTACATTAGCACTCCTGATGAGCGCAACACAGGTTGTTAGTGTAAGTGCTTCAAGAGAGGATGAATTGAGAGAAGAGCAGGCGATCACAAGTCAGCAGCTGGATGCTACATATTCCAGAATGGATGAGCTTGCATATGCGAAATCACAGCTTGAGAATGAGATTTCCGAACTGGATTCCAATCTTGTAAGTGTTATGGTTTCTATTGATACTCTTAAAGGAGATATCGATAATAAAGAAGTAGATATTATTAAGACAAAACAGGATCTGGCTAAGGCTCAGAAGGCGAGAGATAAGCAGTATGAGAGCATGAAGCTTCGTATTCAGGCACTGTATGAACAGGGTGGGGATGCAGCGTGGTTTCAGATGATGCTTAATTCAGAAGATTTAAGTGAACTTCTGACACGTGCTGAGAATACACAGCAGATGTATGAGCAGGACAGAAAGAATCTTGATAAATATGTGAATACTATTAATGAGGTGAATAATTTAAAGACTCAGTATGAATCTGACAAAGCAGAACTGGAAGAGATGAAGGCTTCTTATGAACAGCAGTCTTATGATCTTCAGTGCCAGATCGATCAGAAGAAATCTGAATCAGCCGATTATGAGAATGAAATTGCATATGCACAGCAGCAGGCGACAGAATATGCAAATCTGTTAGCGGAACAGACAGCTGAAATTCAGAGATTGGAAGCAGAAAGAATCGCAGCAGAAGAAGAGGCAAGACGACAGGCTGAGGAAGAGGCTGCAAGACAGGCGGCAGAAGAAGAGGCAGCAGCAAAAGCTGCAGAGCAGGAACAGGACTCCGAATCAGAAGAGGAAGAAAATGTAGAGTATGATGAAGACGGAAATGAGATTGAGAATACTGATGATGCGGATGATGAGTCTGAATCAGATGATGGTGTAGAATATGATGAAATGGTGATCCTGTTGACAATGCAGGAGCTTCTGATGATGTAGAGTACGATGAGTATGGTAATGTGATTGATTCTGATAATACAGTTTCACCAGATGATTATGAGAGTGAACAGTCGTCTGATTCAGATAGTTCTTCATCTTCAGGTTCAGGATCAGGATCTTCTGTAGTAGACTTTGCAACACAGTTTGTTGGCAATCCATATGTATGGGGCGGTACAAGCCTTACAGGTGGAGCTGACTGTTCAGGATTTACACAGAGTGTATATGCAAACTTCGGAGTAAGTCTTCCGAGAACTTCTTATGAACAGCAGAATGCCGGTACAGAAGTATCTTATGCTGATGCACAGCCGGGTGATTTAATCTGCTACGGTGGACACGTTGCAATCTATATGGGGAATGGACGTATCGTTCATGCATCGAACTCTGTAGATGGAATTAAGATCAGTGATAACGCAGCGTACAGAACGATTGTTTCTGTAAGAAGACTGGTATAATTAAATAAGTATAAATAATTAAATTTATAGGGGTTGAAAAGGAGTATCGCTAAGGGGGCTGATGCTCCTTTTCTTTATGTATAAGTTACCATTATTCCGCGAGGTGTTTTGGCATGAATATGCCAAAATTCCGAGACATACCGCGCGAATTTATGCGATTAGCATAAATTCTGTGCATCGCGAAGCGTGTTGCTGTGAACGGAGTGAACCGTAACCATGTATAATATTTTACCGATTTTCAGGTGGATTTTACCTTGACATAAAATTGGATGGATAGTACAGTTTAATGTAACTGAAGAGATACATATAAAAATTTTAAATCTGTTTTGGAGACATCAGCGGGAAAGAATATTCTCATGAATTATCCGGATTATAGTTGAATAGTGAAAGCGAGGAATGATAAATGGCAAATGACCATGTAGAACACATAAGAATTGTACAGGAAACAGTTGCTGGCAAGGAGATTACTTTTGCACATGTAATGGGAGGGCCGGCTCCGGTCATATACCAGAAGCTTGGACTGAATCCGCAGGTGGATTACCGTTCATCTGCAATCGGAATTATGAATATGACACCGCCTGAATCTGCAGTGATCGCATCTGATATTGCGGTAAAAAGCGGAAATGTTTATCTGGGATTTGCAGATCGATTTACAGGCACACTGATCATTACGGGAGAGATTTCCGATGTAATGTCAGCGATGACTGAGGTTGTGGATTATTTCAGAGACACTCTGGGTTATGTAGTCTGCAAGATTACCAAAAGATAGGAAGTGTTGGGATGGCAGGGATGACAACCAGAGAACTACTGGAAAAGCTTTATAACCAGGATTATGAGAAATTAAAGGGAAAAAAGCTGCGTATGACCAGGGTAAGGGTTCCGGGAAAGGAAGTGTGCCTGGCGCATGTGATCAATCCTTCACAGAGCTGTATTTATCAGAATCTTGGTCTGCATATTGGAGTCCATGAGGGAGAAGACCACACAGGAGAAGCAATCGGAATGATTCGTTTTACCCCATGGGAAGCAGTGGTTGTAGCTGCTGATATTGCAGTGAAAAGTGCAAATGTGGAGATTGGTTTCATGGATCGCTTCAGCGGATCATTGATCCTTACGGGAGGTCTGACGGAAGTTCAGACTGCAGTGGAAGAAGTGGTGAAATTTTTTAGAGAGGTGCTTGGCTTTAAGACTTGTGCAGTTCACAAAAGTTAAAACATACGAAAAGTCAGTTATTCTGTACCGATGGTGCTTATGTAACTGTCGGAATAGCTGAGAGAAGTGAAAGGGACAGACATTAAATATGAAGAAAATATTTCTGATGGGCAGAAGTGAAGCAGGTAAGACTTCATTAACGCAGGCATTAAAAGGCGAAAAACTTCATTATGTAAAAACGCAGTATACGAATACGGATGATGATACCATTGATTCGCCGGGAGAGTATGCAGAGTCCAAGCATTTCAGCGTAGGGCTGGCCTGTTTTTCTTTTGAAGCAGATGTGGTGGCAATGGTACAGTCAGCAGATGAACCTTTCAGTTTGTTTGGCTATGGCAGTAATGCATTTATTCTGAGACCACTGATAGGAATCATTACGAAAATAGATTCTCCTTATGCGAATGTTCCAATGGTGCGTCAGTGGATGCTGAATGCAGGATGTGAAAGAATTTTTCTGGTAAACAATGTGACCGGAGAGGGATTGATGAGGCTGAGAGCGTTTTTGAATGAGGATGTTCCAAAGCTGAGTCTGGAAGAAGCAAAATTCAGACAGAGTCTTGGTCTGAATGAATGGGATCCGCTGCCGGAAGGTGTGGAATATTGAAAAATATATTGATAAATAGTTGACAAGCTTGTTGCAGGGTGTTATTATAATGACAGTATAATTCCATACAGAACATATTAAGTGCTGATACTGTGAGAAAGAACAGTACAGAAAGAGGGAATCAGGTGAGAAACCTGAGCGATCCGGTCACTGTAACAGAGGAGCAAATCTCAGAATGTCCATTGTGCCATAGCATGAGAAGGAGAGAGGAGCGATGAGCCTGGAGCCAGGAAACCTGCTTGGTATGGCGAGGTTAAACTTCCGTGTAAAGTGTAACAACCAACTCCGTTGAATCCGCAGCTTCGGAGTGTTGTCTGCTTTTATCTGAAGGCAGACATTTTTATGGAATGCGCCTGTTCTTTATGAATTATACATGATTAAATGGCAGGCGATACTACTTCGGATTTATTCGTTCCCTCCGCGCACTCATGAACGGATTTTTTTCTACCCCGGGGTAGCATCGCTCCCTCTTATTAATTTTAAATGTATGATCTGTGAAAAAATACTGTAATGAATTTTCAATGCTTTGTTATGTGAAGAGAAATTGATAATTTATTAGAGTATTTTTTATTTCGTCCTCTGATGGGTGGGATTGATGGAGACTGAGAAACGGAATTATTCTGGAAAGATAAAAACTTGCAACAGGAGAGGAGAGGTAGCAATGGAGAAACCTTATTGGGAAGGGAAAGAATATTCTTATTTCAGCCATAAGAAATGTGAATTTTTTCCGTGTCATAAGAATGCAGATCCGGATGATTTTAACTGTCTGTTCTGTTATTGCCCGCTATATGCCCTGGGTGAGAAATGCGGTGGGAATTTCCGGTATACGGAAAAGGGAATTAAAGACTGCACAAACTGTATGCTTCCGCATAAGCGAAAAAACTATGGATATGTCACAGGAAAATACCAGGAACTGGCTGATATGATGAAAAGAGCAAAGGAAAGTATCAGCAAATAAGAGGAGAATGCGTCGCTGCTTAGAACGGAGTGAACAGTAACAATGTGTCAGATTAGCACAAATAAGAAAGAACGATTTTCATTGTAATACAATGCTTGTTCTGCTAGAATAAGGATAGCAAAAGAGAAGAGTCTGTAAGATTTTCAAGTCTGTTCTGAGTTAGTATATAAAGCATTTCACACACATTTTCCACACTTTTCACATGCACAGAAGAAAAATGCATCACAGGCATTTGACGTCTTTTCCTGGCGACATTTTTCTTGTCGGCAGAGCTCTGCATTTCTACATAGAGCCTCGAAAACAGGGAAAATTTTACTGTTTTTCCGACGGTTTTTTGTCATTGATCATGGTTGAAAAAACAAAAAGATACTGATATAATGATATTATATTTACGCAAGGGAGTTAACTACTACATGAAAAAAAGAAATACAGCGATACGCGCATTGTCAGTTTTTCTGGCTTATGCAATGGTTTGTACATCGGTACCGCTGCGGGTCAGGAAATGTTTGGATCCGGAGTCAACAGAGAGACAGAAGAAAATACATCAGATCTGAAAGAATTTCAAAGTTCACAGGCAGATGAATTTGGAACAGATACGGGATCGGATGCAGAATTGTTCGGAAGCGATGATGCAAAACAGGAGTTTCAGGATGGAGAAAACTCAGAAGAGGGTACAGACGGAATCAGGTATATTAAGGGCCGTCCGTTGACGGAAGAGGAAAGAAAGGAAGAACTGGAACCCTTTAAAAATTTAAAACCTTTGGATCCGGGAATTGAAGTGGAGAGTGATCTGACATCAGTTTATGCTGCATATGGAAACAGGGAGGCTGCATTTCCATCTTCCTATGATGCCAGAAAGGAAGGATTAGTTACGCCCGTAAAGAATCAGAATCCATTTGGAACCTGCTGGGCTTTTGGTATGGCAGCAATCATGGAGACTTCGCTTCTGGCACAGAACAAAGGACCTACGATCTGTCAGAAGAACATTTATCATATTTTTTCTCCAACAGACAGAATGATCCTCTTGGAAATACCCCTGATGATAAGAATTATGTACTGGGGAAATTATCACGTGATAGGAGGTAATGATCACCTGGCGGCGATTTATCTCAGTACATGGTCGGGAATGACCACAGAGGCCGATGTACCATTTCCTACGGATTCTTTGCATCAGAATGATCTGACTGTACAGATTCCGGAAAGTAAGGCTTATAATTCTGCAGCATATCTGAAAAATGCATCTGTTTCCAAATACAGTGAGGAACGTATGAAAGAAATGCTGCTGAATGACCATGCAGTATCCATTATGCTTTATATGAAGGAAAGTTATGCAAATCCGGACACAGCTGCATATTGTTATCCTGTTGGAAAATCAAATTCGACTGTAATTAATCATATTGTGACAGTGGTCGGATGGGATGATACGTATTCAAAGGATAATTTCCTTCCTGTTTCCAATGTAACATCTGATGGTGCGTGGATCATCAAAAACAGTTGGGGGGAGAAGAAAGGAGACGGAGGATATTACTATCTTTCTTATCAGGATCCCAATATCAGTAAACTTGTAAGTGCAGAGGCAGTGGCTGCTTTGGATCAAAAGTATAGGAATAATTATTTTTATGATGGTTCTTCAGCACTTTCAGTGATTCCGATACAGGCGGGACAGTCAGTAGCAGCAGTTTATGAGACAACTGCAGGAAAGGGAAAAGCAGAAGTCCTAGGGGAGGTTAATCTTGTTACAAACAGTGACAATGCCTGTTACAAAATTCAGATATACACCGATCTGACAGATCCATATGACCCGGAAAGCGGGACCGCTGCATATGCTGCTCCATATGAGTTTGAACAGCCAATCGCAGGTGTACAGACTATCAGTGTGCCAGAGGTGGTTTTGAAACAGGGAAGCAGATATTCTGTTGTGATCACAAACAGTGGGATTGACAAAATCAGCTTTGGAGTGGAAGCAAAGTCCAGTTATGGAAACTGGTTTACCTGTACGGCGGGGATAGAAACAGGGCAGACATTCTATAAGAGTGCATCGGAAACGGCCAGGTGGACAGATGGAAAGACGAAAAACTGGACGGCAAGGATCAAGGCACATACAAGGACCCTGAATCAGTCATGGGTGCCGGATACACCGGTATTTCAGGTGAAGGCATATAATTCCGGATACAACCTTATTTCATGGAAAAAAGTTTCCGGAGCTACAGGATATTATGTGTACAGAAAACCTGCAGCAGGTGGGAAGTGGTCCCAAATTGCAGATGTCGGGACATCGGAATTAAAATATAAAGATAGTAAGGTTACGGCTAATGCATCATACCGTTATACAGTAAAAGCATATTATGAAGCATCCGGAAAAAGATATTCAGGTAAATATAAAACCGGCGATGTGATTAAAGCAGCACCTGCAGTGCAGAAGGTTACTTCTGTGAAATCTGAGAAAAATGGAATCCGTATCCGGTGGAAGCCTCAGAAAAAATGTGACGGCTATTATATTTACAGAAAGAAAAAGGTGGTTCCTATCAATTGATAAAGAAAATTTCCAATGGAAATAGTTCTTCTTATCTGGACAAAAAAGCACAAAAAGGTGTATCATACTATTATGCGGTAAAAGCATATGTTAAAGAGCCATATGGAAATACATACAGCAAATATAAAAGTTCATCTGCTGTAAAAAGAAAATAAGAAATGAAGGAAAGAGATTATGAAGAGAAGGTTTGGAGGAACAGTAATAGCAATGGTACTGTGCTTTATTCTGACAGTGGTTTCTGTTTATGCGGATGATGGAAAGGGTCAGAATCCGGATTATGGTAACAGATTATTATATGATCGTACAGAGTACACAGGGCGGGGTAGATATTTATGATGAAGCAGACACTCAGAGTGTTAAACTGAATGACAGCAAGATCCCAAATGGAACTGCCATTCACGTTCTGGGTGAGAAGAATGGAGTAGACAATAAAAAATGGGCATATGCACAGTACCATGGAATGAACGGATATGTTCCTATGGATGATCTGGATCCGGCTTCCAGAGAAGAAGCTGCCAATGAGGAATATCGTACTTTCGGAGGCAAAGATGTGGATTTCGAAGTAAAGGTTCATGGAAACGATGGAAACGTATCGGTTTATAACGGACCTGGAGAGAAATTTGATCAGGTTTCAGGAACAGAGGGAATCGCAGATGGGACAACTGTACATATTTTTCAGTATGTTCAGGGAGAAGACGGAACAAACTGGGGGAAAACAGACACAGATGGTGTGACACAGGGATGGCTGAATCTTGATCGTGATACAGATTACGTAAATGAAAATGTATCCGCAGATGCACCGGAGGCTACAGGCACATCAGGAAATGTTCCGGTGGCTGCTGTTACACCAACACCGGAAGCAACTCCAACTCCGAAAGCCACACCAACACCAGAGGTAACACCTACAGAAAAAGTGACACCGACACCGGAGGCAACACCTACAGAAGAAGCAACGCCAACACCGGAAGAAACAGAGAAGCCTGCTTCGACAGAAGACAAGGAATCCGATGATAAGCAGAGTCAGAAAACATCAGGAAAGAATGTAAAAGCAGATTCAGGAATGAAGATGATGTACACGCTTGGTCTGATCGACAAGGTGACCGGTGAAAAACTTTCTGGGGGTAAGATCATCGCGGGAACGGGCACTATGAACGACAAAGGTGAAGTCGGTGAAATCGGAGGCATCCGTTTGA